>Ga0255755_1000023_pt1 | contig 138388 bp, 86 predicted proteins | sample 011ome_18_FD_179955 | JGI IMG/M metagenome (GOLD analysis project Ga0255755, IMG submission 179955) | Coastal salt marsh microbial communities from the Groves Creek Marsh, Skidaway Island, Georgia - 011501BT metaG (version 2) | ecosystem: Environmental > Aquatic > Marine > Intertidal zone >... | reverse complement strand
AACCCAAATAGACACCATTGAGGCGTAAAACACATGCTTACGCGTCTATGTACGAGTTTTTAATTCGTATATTGACGATGTATGAGGATTTCACGGAATGTTTATTGGATTTTCTTTCAGTGAAAATTTAGGGGAGTTCCGGATTAGGGGTTCGTTGCGACTTTTGCCTTTTAAATCGCGTTTCCGCGTGCGCAGTTCAAACATTTCGTGTGGAACAAACATATCGTGTGGATCAGTTGTGTTGACTTCATCGATGTTATCACTCACTGCGGGCATTTTAAAGCCGTCCAAGTCGTGGTTGCGACCCCTATAGGTTTCTTGTTGGGTTGTATTTAAGAAATATATCAAATGAAAATTTAGGGGAACACAATATCTATCCAACGCTTCTATCTTGCGGGCGCACATAATCTAGCCCCAGTGCCGCGAAGATGTCTTGTTCGGTCACAGTCTCTACTCGCCTCGATTTGTTCCTGTCCATGTACAATCCTTTGTCGTCTAAATGCCAACCCATCATGTGCGTATACGTACGCATCGATCGGTTGAAGCGGCCACTACCCGTAAAATATAGCAACGCCGTCGCGAACTGTTTGGGCTCGTATATTTTGATGTCAAGTCTGCGGTGTTTGCGGTTTTCTTTGCCGTCCGGGAGCTTGCAGACACCCATGAAGTTATCTTGCCCGAACGTGCCTTGCGACAATCTCGCCGAAATCAAGCCTCTTCGATCGATATCGTCGACGATATTTTGCAACACACCATCTTTCTTTTGATTCTCTTTTAAACACACCAAAACGTCGACGTCACCGCACGTCGGCTTTCCTCGTCGATACGAACCAGCAACTTCAACTTGAGCGCCTTTCACAATATTCTCGACGCTTTCGCGGACGAAATCGCCAATCTCTTTCGCTTCTTCCCGCGGAATGCGATCTTCCAAATCCTCAAGATATTTCAAGCTGATGCGCATATCGTTCTTCAGAATATTGTTTGGATCGCCACTGGACAGAAGCGCGCGCAAATCCTCAACCGACTTCAAGTTAAATCGCTCATAAAATTTGTACGCTGTTTTTGTTCCAATTCCGTGCACTCGAGACATGTCTTTCACCGCGATGACGGAAGGATCCTTCAAAAACGCCTCATATTCCGGTAAAACTTTAAACGAGACGGCGTACTTGAGCTTATTGCACATGCTCTCTCCCATGCCTTGACCTCCGCGCCTGTTCTTCTCAATGAAATCGTCGATGTTGTTTGGCGTCAACTCGTACGGCGTGCTCTCCAGCAAACGCGCGATTTTAACATACGCATTCCCCCGCCCTCTTTGTTGCTTGTTATCTGGGTACATATCCTGAAGCAATGCTCCATAATTCGAGAACATATCGATGAGTGACTTGTTGGCGTCCTGGTTTCCAACGCGTTCTGCAGGTTGACACATGAAATGCTTCTTGATTTTCTTCATATTTTCCAAGCTGTGATAGTAGTTCTGCCGAACGTCGCTTTCCATGGACGCTTGCTTGGATGCGTTTTCAACCAGCGTCTGCTCACCATTAATCTCCGTGAAGGAAACCTTGCCTTCCAGAAAAGCTTCTACTGCAACTTCTAACGAATATCCAAAATGTACCAGTGCGACGCGAGCCTGCTCGAGCGAAATTTGCGCGAGTTCCATCAGAGTCAAGATTTCTTCATCGTGATGACTTTCTTCTCCTCTCTTCTCTTTCTTCTCTTTGCTCTCTCCTTTCGGCATTTCTGGCGTTGGTTTCTCGATCGGCGACATCTTTGCGTCCGCAACTGCGGCAAAGGACCATTTCTCTTCGATGGGTACAATAATCTTCTTCTCTTTCAAGCACGCCGCGAGGTATTCCGGAGATACAAACTTGGTAACGCACTCATCCGGCACACTCTTTTCGTACTTGGCAAATCCTTCTTTCGTAGTAACTACGTGCGAGACGCCAATCTCCTCGTCTTCTTTCTTTCCCTTCCTCTTTTTCTTTTTTTTTGGCTCGATCTTGGATTTATGTTTTCCACCTCTTGTGGCGTCGTTCGCAACGAGACCCCCAACTAAAAGCGCGTTTGAATCAATTATCGACTTTTCCACATGAGAAACGACGAGCCCTCCGAGCTTTTCCGGAACGTTTTTTGCAAATATGTCGAACCTTGTTTTACCTACGCTAGAATCTATGTAAACAACAAACGGGATTTCGTCGGCGTCGTCGTTGCCCGCATCCTTCAAAGACGTTTTCTTCCGCTTTCTTCGCTCGTCCCTCATAACGCTTTCGCGTAGCGTGCGATAAGGTTCTCTTGCGCTCTTTTTTCGCGACATATTCTCGTCCAAAACACCGTGAACAGATTTTTCATTCAACACGATGTCTGATGTTTGCATTGACGCCGTAACTTCTACGTCCTTTGATGTATTTATTGTTGTTGTTGTCTTCGCCGTGTTACTTATGCTATTGTTTCCCACCGTCGTCGGCGTCGCGTCGACACGAAACGCTTTTTGTTTAGGAAGTTTTACATCGGGCTTCACAGTCTCTGTATACTCATCATCGCCATCTTTCTCTTCTTCTTCTTGCTTCCTAATTTGTCGCTCTTTCGTCTTGCGCATAGGCTTGTCCCTTGCGAGATCATCGATGACCTTTAAAAAACTCATATGTGAGCACTCCTTGTCTATTCTTCTTCTTCTTCCTCTTCTTCGCTCACGCCTTGTTCGTCTTCTTCCATAGCATTGCCACCTTCGGCGACGTCGTTATCTTCTAAATCTGATTCCGCTTGATTTGTGATGTTATTGTCGCTCCCTGCTCCGCCTTCTCCTCCGATGCTTCCGTTGTTTCCTCTTCTGTTCTTCGTCTTTCCTATAATCGGTCGTCTCGAGTGTAACGTTCTGACGATGTGTAAACGTTTCGCGTGCGCTCTTTCCAACGCCAACAAGTCGTCGTAAATTATCTCCGCTTCGATGGTACTTCTCGTCGCGGATAGAGTCGATATGGTTCTCGGGAAGCTGCTTCCTTGCACCGGAGGAAGAGACATGTATTAGTATTACTATTATTCAACCATGATGTTGTCGTTGAAGTTTTTGTTGTGACGAGTGAATTCGGTCTTCACTCCTTCAAACACAACGAGCATCAGCAAAAGCAGCAGCAGAAAAAGTTTTTCTCAGACGTTACGAGATATACAAACCTTCACACTATCACACTATCACAGCACCACCACCACCACCACCACCACTTTGAAAATGATGCGCAACGCCGGTGGAGGCAGACGAGACGGACTGCGACGGGGCGGTTTGTTCCACGTGAACAATCGACACCGACGACGATCCTTTGGATTTCTAGGCTTGGATTTACCTCGGTGTATTCTGCTTCTCGCGGCGGCACTGTGCGTTATAGGCGGCGCCATTAACGTACACTCTATGAATGCGCATCACGACGCGCACGTGAAAGCTTCAGCGAGTTCTTCAACGCATGCGCACGGTACTGGTGGTGTTGGAGCTAGTAAATCCTCTTTTTCTTCCTCCTCGGCACCGAAAGTAACAACAACGAAAAAAGCCGCCGAGGAGGAGAACGAAGACATCGACGATTTGGACGACATCGAAGACACAGAAATGGATGACGACGACGTCAACGACACTAACGGCGATGTGGAAGTTCCTAAATCTGCAAGCCCCAAAATAGAACCGAAAATGATTCCCAGAGTTGAACGACCGGCGAGTTTCGGATCGGATAAGTTGCGCGAAGCGGAGAAACGACATCAAGAACTCGAGAAGCAATTCGAAGACTTGGACGAAAGAGACGAACGTTTGAAAGGAACGCTCGAGTTTAATCGAGCCGAAGCTGGATTTAAAGAAAACGACGAGGACGAAGACGACGAAAGCGCGATCGATGAAAACAGAAAAGTTGAAAATGGGAAGACGTACGAGAACGTCGGCGGCATGTGGGTCGAAGTAGACACTGGAAACGAAGAGGTTATCAAAATCGCGGAAAAAAACATGGGAAGAGTAGATGGAGCGAAAAGTGCGGTGAAGATGAAAGATTCCGAATACATGAAACTCGCTCGCGAAGCTGCTCGCGACAAAGAGAAATTCAAAGATCCGGAAACGAAACGCTTACTTAGGAGATTTGGTTTGGATACGCACAGTCAACAAAGTTTAACCGAATCAATGAAGAAGAAAGCGCAAGAGAAAATATTAGCCATCGACAAAGCGAAAAGGGAGGAAGCTGCGCAAGGGGCAATGACGAAACCGCTGGTCCCGCATCCGGCGCTTTTAGTTCCAATGACGCGCTCGCGCGGCATCGCCGGTTGCGGCGTTTGCACAAATGCAACCGGCGGACATTTCGCGAAAGGTGTTGGATGTACTATTAACGGAGGCGCGTATAACATTGCTTGGAACGAAAACGACGGTCATCCTACTGTGAATGGAGGCTTGAATAACAGAGCGAAAGGCGCGTACGCGACTATAAACGGTGGTTACGACAACGAAGGCGCAAAAGATGATTCCACCGTCAACGGCGGCGGTCAAAATCGCGCCTTTGAAGTTGCATCTACGGTGAACGGAGGTGAATTGAACATGGCTTTAAAAGCAGGCTCGGTCGCAAATGGTGGTGCGAATAATGTTGCCGGGGGTGTTGATTCCGTCGTAAACGGAGGTGTGTTTAACAAAGCAATTGGGGACGGATCCTGCGTCGGCGGCGGCGAGTACAACAATGCGAACGGGGTACACTCGTCAGTCATGGGCGGTGCGTTAAACTCCGTTTCATATGATCACGGTGCAATTGTTGGTGGATTGGCAAACTCTGCGACGTCGAATTTTACCGTTATAGTAGGAGGAGGCTATAACAAGGTGGAGGAGACGTACGGCGTAATCGTTGGAGGCTACAACAATACCGTCAAGGCGAGCGACGCAACAATTGTAGGTGGCTCCAATAACGAAGCATCGGGTGGTGGATCGCACGTTGCGGGTGGTGAAAACAACAAGGCGAGCGGTCAGTTTTCTTCCGTTTTATCGGGAAGGTTGTCCAGCGCTTTGCACAAAGGTTCGGTAGTATTTGGCGACGCGTCGCTCAGCTCAGCGCGGAGCACGAATGCAAATCAAGTAGTAATGCAACACGACGATGTTCGTAAAACAGGTGGTGGTATGTTTGTATTTGACGAGAAAGTTGTGCAGGACCGGAAACGCTCCTTGTATACGAAAGGTACGGAAGTAATACGTAACATCGCGCCGAAATCTTACGTCAGCGCGGATGGGTCGAGGACTCTGTTTGGGATAGCGTCGAGCGACGTGGAAAAAATCGCACCAGAAATGCTCGTGAAGAACGCGGACGGCTCTCACGCGACGGATCCAACGGCTTTAGTTTACATGCTCGTGAACGCGTTAAAAGAGCAGGACAATAGAATTAAAGCTTTAGAGGCAAAGGCGGGAATAAAGTCACCTTGATGTTGGAATTAGGGGTTTGTCTTTTTTAGCACTCGGTAGTTTAGGTTTCTTTATATCTATCCATAGTACAAGTCGAATTTTACAATACAACGATACTAATTTACACGACAACTTTAACACCACTTGGATTGGCCAGTCAATGGATCGACAATGTACGCTCTGCCTTGCGGCGTGTAGAAAACTTGCTGCTGCGGTGGTCCTGGGTTTCGAGAGTGACTGGCGACGACTCCTGGATGTTGAAAAGGCAACGGCGGGAGTTCAGGTTGAGCTGCTTGTTGTTGTCCTCCGGAATATGTCGATACTGAAATCGTGGGTGGTGATCTCGCTGGAGTCGGCGACGTTGTAGACGTTGTTGGTTGCTGTCTATAAGAACTTGGCGAAGGTTGGTTGGTGGGAGAAGCTGATGAAGTCATGACGCCGTACGCGCTCTTCAATTTGTTCCCCAACGCTGAGGTTGTCGCCGGTGGCGGAGATTTCATAACGGACGGTTGGCGTTGATGTTGCGATGTTAAAGCTATGTTGCTTGTTCGGAGTGCAGAAATCCATTCATCGCGTTCGCGATCGCTATCTGCGGCCAAATGCCTCGCCCCGATTCGTTCGGAAAACGCACCTTCCAACGTAAGCGAATGACTTTTTCCCGCATCACGCGCCGCCGCTGGTGAAATGGAATCAACGCGAGATAATGGAATAGTACCTCGAGGCTGCGTCTTTGCCGTAACATCAGCTGTTTTGAACCAAAATATGTGGTTATCTTTTAAAAGAAAAAATCGCCGGCGCCACATTCTAACTGTCTCTCCTTTCTTCCAAAGCCAACCGGAATGCTCGTGCGGTTTCTCCCAATACGCAATACCTCCACCGCTACTCATCGCGCTCGCACCGTTAGTTGTCGTTGTTGCGGTCGCGCTGTTATATTCCGTCGATATTTCTCTTCTCCTTTTCGCTACGTTAAAGTCTGAGCTTAAGTTCGTCCATTCGTTCGAATCGTCGCACACAATCGTCGACGTTCCTTCGTGACTGTTCAACTCGCACCATTGAAATGCCCCAGATAATAATGAATCAATCATTGCGCCGGTCGTGGCATTATCTGCAGTAATGACTAGCTCTCGACTGGGAACGTTTTTGTTATCGTCGCAGACGATTCGAAACATGCTGTCGTCGATTTGTTGCCACGAAGAGATTTTATTCATAGGAGAGGTAAGAATTTCCTCCGTTTGCGCTTCGTTGAATAAAACAACACCATCGATTCCAACTTGTACGATTACCGATTGCACGTCGTGTTCATCGCTCAAAGGAAATAACGTCGCCTTATATCGTTGGTTTCCATCTGGCGCGCCGGTAACTTCGTTCGGTTTTTGTGCTCTTCCTCCTCCTCCTCCTCCTCCTTGAGGAAAGGCACCTTGCTGTGTGTGAATGAATTGTTGAAGATTTGGTTGTTGTTGTTGTTGTTGTTGTTGTTGATGATGATGATGATGAGATGGCGGATGGTGTTGCTGATTCTGCTGCTCGGTGTACCGATCGGGGAGCGTCGGATACATCTTTTCTTATGCTCTCTTCTTAACTCGTACAACGCGTTTGTTTGAATGCGTGTTTTTCTGCAACCATGAAGTGACGAGACGAGTTTCTTTTCACTCGGTTTGTTCAACGAACAAAAACAGTCAACTTGGCGGCAGAAAGACACACCCCTAAATCTCAATCCGTTTTTGGTACTAAACGCGCTCGGTACTTATTTATTTATTATGCACACAGAGAGAGGCAGATAAGAATACAATCGGAGAGAACATCGAAAGAGAAGACGGAAGCATGAGTTTATCCACTTACCGCGCTTTGGGATCTCGTCGTGCCTCCTCCAGCGGCAGAGAGCTTTCTGCGTTGATGGAAACATTTGTGTCGTCGTCACCCAAGAACTTTCAGCAAAACGAAGAGCAACAAAAGCAGCGACGCAGATGCTCAACGTCATCGACCTTGAGAATTCCGGATATGCTACGAGATAGAAAGATACTAGCAAAGTGCAATTCTCGACCCATTTCTTGGCAACGCGGATACGCTGCATCGTCAGCGCCGGTACCAGCTGCAGTAGCAGTAGCATCGGAGAGCTCTTTCGATGTCGTCTCTTCAACCGTCGCGACTGCGTTACAACACGTTCAATTGCACTCGGGTTTACCGTGGTGGGCAACACTAGGCGCCACTGCGTGTATTATTCGCATTTCTATGCTCCCTATCTTATCAAAGCAAATGAAGGCGAGCGTTTTAATTGCACACGCAACGTCCGTTTTGCAGGCCAAAAAGAAACGCGAGGCGGAAAAAAGACTTGCCGACAAGGACGCGGCTTCCATCAACGACGTTCCCGAAAAAGCAGCAATTTTCAACGACGTTTCAGAAACGTTACGAATAGCTAACGCTATTCGTCAGCGATTGCCAGACAATTCAACCGCGCCGCATCCGTACTGGCTCCTTGCGGCTCCAATGATTCAGCTCCCAACGTTTGTTTGTGCTATTTCAGGCGTTCGAAGTTTAATATCGAAAGCGTCGAACGATGTCGCTTCTGGTCATCAGAGTGCGTTGTATGCGGACCTTTCCAACGGTGGTATGTTTTGGTTTAGAGACTTGACGCTGAGTGGATTAGATTTAACGAATTTGTACGCGCCCATGGGCATGTATGGCGTAATACTACCTTCGCTCACCGCGGCGATGGTGTTTGCAAACATAGATTTGAATTTTAGTAAAATAGCGACTGCAAACCCGAGAGGAATACAGGCATCTATCAAACTGCTACTCGAGTGGATGTGCGTCCCAATATTGATTGTAGGTATGCAGTTACCGCAAGCGGTTCATTGCTACTGGCTCGCAGGAAGCACGTATTCGTATCTCCAATCGAGTGCGATTCGGAGCGAGTTTGGGAAGAGATCGAAGATTTTAGGTACGGCTGAGCTTGAGCTCGATTTGAAGAAATTATCGCGGCGAGGCGTAGATAGCGTGATAGCACTTGATAATGGGAGTCTTCTCGCGTCGTCGGAAAATGATGCGCGTGTTTTGGATTCACCTTCGCCGAAGCTATCGAAGGATATGGAAGAAGGTTTAATAACCGCGGCTGAATTGAAAGCATCCGGAAAAGCGATGGAGGCGTGCAGACAAATAGAAAAGTTATTAACAGCAAATAATAATTATAACGATGGAGCAGCCAGTGGTGGGCAAAGCAATACTAGCGTTCGCATCGATACGTCGCAAGGGCATCCTTCGTTGTGGTACGCGCTAGCGCAAACGCGAGCCTCGATGAAAAATTGGAAGCACGCGGCGGCGGCGTATGAAGCGTGCGCGAGACTTGAACCAGACGCATCAAAGCGGGGGAAGGCACTTTTTGGAGCCGGTATTAGTAGAGGAAAACTGGACGATGTGACAAAAGCCGTGGATGCGCTAGAAGAAGCACACAACCTGCTTCCGAAAGATGTATCAATTATGATTGCGTTGGCGTCATCGTACAAGATGAACGGTGACTCCGATATGGCACTTACCGTCCTGAAGAGCGCGTCTGAAGAAAAACCAGAAATTTATAAAGCATACGTAGAACCATTAGAGCGCGAAATAGATGAGAATAGAATGAAGTAATAGTAGTAATAGTAGTAATAGTAGTTTGTCTGAGAATTAGTTACAATTCGAAATCATAACGCATATAATCTAAATCCTGTGGCTACTCCCACGAACGCGTGGTATGTGGGAGTGAGCATATGACTTTTCCCCAAAGAGAGATAAGAGAGATTCCACATTTCACAACACACATTTGAAAGCTCGAGACAAGAGAGCGAAGAACAAGCGCACATCAAACGGGATGAAAGAGGAACAAGATTTGAAGTGAATGTAAGTGTCTCGCGAAAGAGTGCGTAATGTCGAGTAAACCGCCGTCGTGCTTGATTATCTTGACAGGGTTACCAAAGTCGAACAAGTCACTCGTCGCGAAAGACATTCTGCGCCGTCTGCTCGACGCCGGTGAAGAATGCGTCCTCGTGGACGAACCTTCTTTGAGTTTGAAACGAAATAAGGCGTACAAAGATGCTCGAATGGAAAAAATTACTCGTCAGACGTTGCAATCGACGGTGGAAAGGTATGTGAGACCAAACGGACCGCACGTCATTTTAGACTCTATGAATTTAGTTAAAGGTTTTCGATATCAACTGTGGTGCATAGCGCGAGAAAACGCGTGTCGTTGCGTGACTCTATTCTGCGCTGACTCGCGAGAGGTTGCAACATCTAGAAATCAGAGCGCAGCATTGAAGGAAGTGGATGCATCGGTTGAAGCGTATGAAGATTCCATCTTTGAAGACTTGTGTAACAGGTATGAGGTTCCTGATACGCGGGATCGGTGGCATAAGCCAATGTTTACGTTGAAAACGAAACCGATAGCGTCAGAAGATTTCTCGGGCGAGATATATAAGGGGGATTATGTAAGCAATAGCAACGATGACGGCGCACATGTATTTGTTGATGGTGAAATGACGTATGATGCAATCATTCGAATGGTTTCGGGAGAGGGAAGTTCCAAGGATGAAACGACCGGAGATGGTGACGGAGAGGCGATGACGAGCCTGGAAGAGTCATTCGCGAGGAACGCTGCTATCGACGGTGCATCGAGAAAGAGTTTGCGCCCAACATTCGCAACGGCAACCACTCGGTTGAGTGAAACAAATTTGAGATACTCTTTGGACAAAGCTATACAGCGCGTCATAGATTCAATTGCCAAGCAAAATTCTGCAAATCCCCTAGGGGTTTCTGAACCGACGACGTATACATTTGAAGATATTCATGGACAAGATTGCAGCACGGGTCTTAAACCTATCCGTTGTGTCAGACAACCTACCCTTATCGAATTGAGACGGTTTAAGAGAGACTTTTTGAAGATATCCTCGAGCTTAAAGACGAAGTCGTCGGAACAAATTTCGCAGCTCTTCGCCGAATGCGTTGCCCGAGACGTAAAATAGTAAAGCATTTTGTATAACACCACAATTTAGCACACACGATAGAAGTAGTTTGATAATGAACACAGTTATCGCGCGTTCACCCAAATGTTACGCGCGTAACTTGTGATACAAATTGCATTGCTATTACATTACATTCTAAAACTACTTGGTACTATACTTTTTTTTGCTATGCGTGACCACTTCCTTCGCTCGTCAAATTCATGCGAGCGAGTTCGGCTAAATTGATGAAGTTAAAATCCCCGAAATCTTCCTCGTACACGTCATCATCGATAACCACGTCATCTTCCTCGCCACTATCGTACGACTCGAACGTATGTTCTCTACTTCTTTCTCTCAGAGTGGAACCGCCCTTTGGTGAACGGAGCGGCGATGAGGAGCTTCCGTATTCATTGTCGACGGTGTTCGCGCCAGCGCTGTCTGAACTCTCTTCGGAACTTTGCCGGGCAGTTCTCGAGGAACTCTGGGACGAACGCTTTATGAAATAGCTCGTGTCACGAATATTAGAAACATTGGGAACAAAATTAGCCTCTGAATGGCCATTATCCCAGTCAATATCTGTAAACCATGGGTGCGTCTTCACGCTATCTGCGCCGCCGAGGAGAAGGGACCCGAGGCGCACGTCTGGTTCGGAATGTAACAGGCTTTTCACGATATCCTTAGCTTCATCCGAGATATCTTCTGGATATGTGACGACAACGTTGTGTGCGTCGTAGCCTGCGAGAATGTTATCGAAAATATCCGCCGGTGTCGGCGCGTGGAAAGGAGGAACGCCCGAAAGCATTTCGAATACGATGATACCCAACGACCACCAATCAACCGATTGGGAGATCTCATCCGTTTCGCAGAGCAAAACTTCTGGTGCCAAGTAGTCCGGAGTTCCCACTGCCATCTTCTTCTCGCTACTTAACGCGTCAGAGCTGATACTCCCAGAGCGATGATGCGGAGATTTCTCGTTGCTCGCTTTCGGGATGATATTATCGTCTCGCGACGCTCCGACAAAGCTCAGACCAAAGTCCGCGAGCTTCAAATGTCCATCTGAGGAGATCAGAAGGTTGTCTGGTTTCAAATCGCGATGAATCACGCCAACTGAGTGTACGTATTCTAGCGCCAGAACGACTTCACTCGCATATTTTCGTGCCATGCTTTCTTCTAAAGAGCCGAGCTGTTTCAAAAGGCTATACAAATCGCCGCCGTTGGCGTACTCCGTCACAAAGTACACGTGTCGCGCCGATGAGAAGGCGTAGAACAACTTGATAACGAATGGGTTCGCCGCTAAGACCAGCGCATCCCGTTCTTCCTTCAAGCGAGAGATTGTGTTTCTAAACACCAAATCTCTTTTCTTTATCGCTTTGATAGCGTATATATCTCCCGTAGCTCGCTTTTTCGCCAAGAAAACGCGACCGTGGGCGCCCGATGAAATAAGCTTGAGCACCTCGAAATCTTCCACGGATACTCGTGCTTGCGGCGGGATAGTGTTGCCAATATCAGTGTTATTACCGCTTCCTTCATAGTCGAGAAAGTCATCTCTATCCGAAGAATTCGTGTTGCCGCTCAGAGATCTACTCAACTCTGAGACTCTCATTTTTTCCTCAAAGGATGACGAAAGCGAAGAGGTGCGTAGATAGTCTACTGGTGACATAGAACGTTGCCTCGAGTGCTTATCACCTCGCGGTGAACTCAATGGACTGCTCGCACAACACGCGGAGTGTGCCACAAGCTCTGATAATGGAACAGGTTTCTCGCATATTCTGCACACGGACGTCATCTTCCGCTGACTCTCTGGACTGACCTGTTTTCCTCCGTGCGCTGCGCCTAAGCTCCCAGATGGAGTATCACTTTGCGAATTTGATTGCGGATTGTCGTAATTTTCATCGTCGTCGAGCTCCATGTCAGCTCTGTAGAATATTCGAGAAGGATTCCTCATGACTCCTCGTCCGACACGACTGCCCGCACCCGCCCTGGTGGGAGACGCCGCGCCGTCGTACCCAAAACTCGCATCATGATTGGTCCGTCGCGAGGGCGATTGCGAAGAGTACTTACTGATGTTATCAAAGGCATCTTTGCGCTCAATATCATCTGCTGATAAAGTCTGCGCAATTGCGGAGACGTTTGAAAACCTCGAGAATTCATTCGAAATTCTGGTCCCCTGGGACTGGCCCAAAGGCGAGGAGCCCAGAAACGAGCGCGAATGCGACGTCGGAGAATCCAAAGGAGACATCCGATTCGGCGAAGAACCACGATTATACCCACTCGCAGTTCTGTGATTATTATTACTCGTGATTATATCAAGCGACGGTGATGCAGAACTTTCTCTAGAGGAGGTGAAGGAATTTTTTCTTCCTTGTTGCGCCGCCGATCCTGGCGAAAGGATTCTTTTTTGCGCGTTTCTATCTTCCGCGGTGCTCCCAGAGTTTTTTTCGCTATTATTACTACTGTTATTAATATTGTTGTTCGTGTTTAACTGCGGCAAAGTTAAGATGATGGCGAGTGCGACGCAAGATTGTATCATTTTTACGCCTTCGTACATCGTTTTACAGTTTTCGCACGTCTTGAAACACTCCAACGTGAGTTTTTGTGTGGAGGGATCGTCCGTGGCGACGATATCTTTCTTTCTGATCGCACCAAACGACGACGACGACGACGTCGTGGACGATGTTCTCGAGAACGCTTCCGTGTTAATGTTGTTGGAATGAGCGCGGCTGGCTGACTCGACTTCGTCTTTAATTTTCTTGTGTAGACTCGTGATGCGAGTGAAACACAACAACAACGTCAACAGTGCCCGTCTGTTCTTTCGGTTCTCTTCTTTTCGCAATTCGGTCGCCAAGTCTGTTCTTTTCAGTAAGATTTTGATGGCGTGCGCGGCAAAGACCGACCACTTGGGCATAGCGTGGTTCGGGAACTGCAGAAAGTGCTCACCGATGGAGTGCACAACCTCCAGAAACGAAGATTGAGCTTCGTCGTCTCCTTCTGTTTTCTCGTTATTGTTGTTGGTACCTCCTCCTTCCTCTTCTTCTCTTTCAACGAGAAAAATATCATCTCCAATGTCTGAGAGAAGTGTTTGTAAACGCGCGCGCGTCTCGTTCGTCGTGGAGATGAGCAAAACGTCGTCGACTTTCGACGACGGCGACGAAGCTTTCACCGCAGTTCTTTTCGCATTTCTATTTGCTATTCTCGCATCATTTGTTGTTGTTGTTGTTGTCATCGGCACAGATGAGCGGAAACCATCCCCACGTGTCGAAGCACTGATGAACTCTTTCGTCGTCGCAAATTCCTCCTCTCCGTTTTGTTTCTCTTTTTGCTCCTTCTCCAACTCTTCCCCCAAGCAGGACACGTTCTTCAACGTCACCGCCCGAACAGGAGGATGAGAATGAGGAGGAGGAGGAGCACTCATCTCTCGTTCTTTGATGAGGGACTTCTTTTGAGAAGAGAACAGACGTGTTCTAAATTGTGCCGGGGGGGTGTGACTCAGCAGAAATGATATTTGATTTTTTCCTTCGTTTTTTGTTCGTCGTACGAACTTGCAAGCATTTTTACGCAAAAACAAAAAGTTCCCTCTTCATGTATTAGACAAGACACTATATTCATCATCCATCTTCATCTTCATCTCTTATGATCTCTTATTCTTATCATCGTCAAAGTACCCCCTCTGAACGAGTTTCGATGGCTTTCGCGTCCACGTCGTATCATCGCTCTCCTCCGTCGTCATCAACCCGTATTCCATCTGCGGACCGACGGCGGCAACATCATCGTCTTTGTTCTAAAAGTAATACTCTTAAGACGTGCTCTGCCATACGGCCGAACGAGATTCAAAACAATGGAAAGATAGAAATAAAAAAAGTCGATTCAGATGCAGATATTCGTGGCGCGGCGTGCGTCAGAGCGCTGTGTTTTTATTCCTATCCTAAAGACCGTTCGGAATTTAGCATCCGAGCGCACCGACTGACAAAAATCGAAGCCGAGTTTGAGGCGATATCGAATAAAATAACAGGCAAAGACGTGTCGTACAAAAATAACGATGTTTTTTGCTATGTTGCCGTAGAAGAACGCGTAAAAGGTGACAACAGAGTGCCAGAAGATCCCGCGATTGTCATTCCGGGCGAAAAGAGCGCAATCGTTTGCGGGACGTTGGATTTGAACGTCGGCGTAAACTTGCCGGCGGAAGAGTTGGTTGGAAAATTTCCCATCGAAGGTAATGCTCGAAAGAAACGATGTTACATGAGTAACGTTTGCGTGTTGGAGTCTCGTAGAAATCTAGGTATAGCAAGACAACTCATAGAGCGCGCGATTGAAGATGCGAAGAACATCAACGTGGAGGAGATTTACGTGCACGTAGTATCGGAAAATATCGCCGCGAAACGCCTCTACGAGAAAGCAGGATTTGTCGTAGAATCAGAGGAGTCGGCGAAAGAGGCTTTGACGAGAATGCACGAACCGAGACAAATTTTACGGTATCGTGGATGATTTCGCGTTGTTTTCATTCACTATTGCCGTTATTATGCGTGTGTATCTATGTTTGAAAAACGTATATGTCTACTTATCTTTGTTGCTCCTCCTGCTGCTGCTGCTGCTCATCGTTGACGACGTCAGATGAAGAAGAAGAAGGAAAATGTCCCATCACTTCTTCGCTTTCTTCGGACGTACCTTCTTCTTGTTCATGTTCTCGCTCTTCTTCTTCTTCTTCTTCTTCTTCTTCTTCTTCTTCTTCTTCTTCTTCTTCTTCTTGTCCTTCTTCTCCTTGTTCCCGTTCTTCTCCCGCGATGGTAATTATGCGAAGAATCTGCTCGATGCTCATTTGTGGATTTGCGGCTTTTAATCTGTGCAAAAACGATTCGCGAAACGGAACTTTTACCAATCTGTGTTCTCGCGTGTGATTTTGCAGGAAACGAAAACGCCCGGCTGCGGCGTAAGCGTTCGCACTCGTCTCATTCAATCCGACTTTCTCGTCGAATTCTTTACACTTACCGCACAAATCAAAACCAAGTGGACATCCGTTCTCGTCTTCTTTGCAATCACGGCACTGATATCTCTCGCCTTTGATTGGATAGCTCCCGCACAAGTCACAACCCACGCCGAAATGTACTTCTTCTTCTTTTTCATCATCCTCTTCTCCTCTTTGGCCTCCTTCTTCTCCGGAGGGTACATTTTCCATCATCACGACTTCTTCTATTTCTTCATTCTCCTCTTTTTCCATGCGCTCTTTAATCTCGAGTGGATACATCTTCTCTAGTAAATGCTGCATCGCTTTGACGACACCCGCTTCTTTGTCGATATCTCCGCCGTAACAGTTTTCAAAGACGCATTTTTTCATATTCCCGCGACGAACACAGTTGAGACAGTACAGGTGGCCACACGTGGCCGCTATCGGGTTCACGAGTATTCGTTTACATTTTGTACACGTGACGCTTTCCGTGAGTGCAGAGGCGTTCGTTTTCAGCTCTTCCTTCAAAAACTTTACAAAAGGCAAGAGGAACTTTTCATACTCCTCCGAACTTTCCCTTTCTCTTTCTAACCGCTCGTCGAATTGCTCTCGAAAGGTCGACAAAATTAACAGCGATAATTGCGTAGAGAGACCTGGCAAAGCGTGATACTGCTTTTTGCACAAGAAACAATGCGAGTTCTCCAAGTTCATAGAGCAGTGACAACAGTATATGCACGATAAATGGCCACAAGGTAGAATAGCTGCTCCAAGAATGAGTTCCAAACAGATTGGACATTCGAACTCTTTAATATTCTCCTTGGCATTGTCTGTAGCCGTTTTAACCGCATCGATGACGTTGCCATCGGCGGTTTCGCTCATTTTCGATCGCGCGAGATGGAGCTTTTCTGACGGCGGACAGGAGAAAAAGAGAAGAAGAAAGATACGCGAATGGGGAAAATGAAGAAAAGTTCGTTAGACTTTTCATATGTGATGAAAGAGATACGAATTTAAGAAAACAAACTCACCCTCATCGTCAACCTTCACTTCACTTTGTGACACCTTCCACTTGCGAAACGATCGTGCTCTACATATCATCGCTATCAGAGATACCACCCTAAGATAAGTAGAGAGAAAGATAAGGCGTTAATGACGACATTTACGTATCGCGTCGTCAACGCGTTCGTAAACAACGACACGAAAAACGAAGAGTTGAAAGGAAATCCCGCCGCTGTTATCGTTCTTGCGAGTGATGAAAGCGGAAGCATATCGAAAGAAGAGAAGCAAACGGTGGCACGAAAGCTCGGTCTCTCTGAAACGGCTTTCGTTCGGGAAGACGTAAACAAGGGAGGAGGAAGGAAATATTTTAACATCGAGTGGTTTTCACCTACGTGTCAAGTGGGTTTGTGCGGGCACGCGAGTTTGGCTTCTGCGGCGTGCCTTTTCCGTGATGTTTTAGCAGCCAACGGTGAAAAACAAAGTTCTGAACCGATCGTATTTGTATACGATGATGGAAAAAGTGAACTGGTTCTCGAGAGATGCGAAATAACAGGGGCGATAACGATGTCGTTTCCTGCGTCGCCCCCTGTTCCGGTTGCCGACGAGGAAGCTTCGCGCCGAATCGAGCTCGTCAGAGAAGCGTTCGGAGACAGTCGTGAAGCACTCGCCGCATCGCCAGTATACGAAAATTCAATCGGAGATACTTTTATTTATATGGAGGAGACATCCGTTCCATCTGTGGACGAGATATATTTCGATTGCAAGAAGAAAGTCGACTACGAAAAGTTGGGAAAAGTTGGTGGAAGAGGCGTGGTCATTACCGCACTCTCCAATCCGGAGAAAAAGGAATTGATTGATTGCGACTTTGTGTCGAGATTCTTCGGACCAAACATAGGCATAGCCGAGGATCCTGTGACTGGTTCGGCACACTGCGGATTAGCGCCCTTCTTTAGAAATATTCTTCCTTCCTCGATGGATGGAAAATTTCTGCGCGGGTACCAAAAGAGCGCGAGAGGCGGGTTGGTCTTATGCAGAATAGTGGCGGATAAGGTAGAACTTCGCGGATTTTGCTCGTTCGATAAAATAGACACGATAGAAATATAGCATAGAGCGCGCAGATAGAAAAAACTTTAATCCACGATGGATCATTTTTACTATGTAGTTTAAGATTTAAGATTTTGCACTTAATATTTGATAGGTGTGCTTCACTTCTTCACCTTCTTCTTCGTCGTTTGAGATGCCTTCATCATCGTACGATATCTTGCCCAACGGGATTTCGAACGACGATTACGTCATTCAAAACAGCTCGAAGAAACACGACCCCCAATGGGCCGCGAACGCGTCTCGAGGCATCATCTCTTCCCACGGTAATCAGCTCTTGGAAGTGCAAAAGCTTTTACAGGAACTGACGGAACACCAAGACCAAATTCTCGAGTCTATTCCGTTAACCGAAGACGCGGTGCTTTGGGCGTCGCACACGCGCGAATTCATCGAACAGGTTGAGAAGTTACCAGAATACACCAAAAAAGCGCAAGCGATCGAGGCGGAGATGCAAAATTTGACAAAACGAATCCAACGAGCTAAAGAGCGCGTACAAAAGTTGAACAGCTAGCTCGGGGTAATATCAACGAAAAGTATCTGTGTTTTGGGCGTAACACGAGAAGAAAAAAATATTTCGATGAAACGAAAACGCGCGGTTTCCTCGAAAAAAAAATACTCACCTGCTCGCGAACGCGCTCTTTTTCTTCCCGTCAGAAAGAGAGAGGACAGAACAAGCATTCTCTGTCATGGTGCGACGCGCGAGTGTCGCATTCCTCGCGCTTGTAACGACAGTCGATTTGACATTCTTAAAACACACAGTGAGCGCGACAGAAACGAGCAGAAGGAGCCTTCTACAAACAGATACGTTTTCGTATCAGAACACTGGCTTTTGCACGAGAGAAAACGTTTTATATGCGTCCGTAGGAATCGGGTGTGGAGCACTTCGAGACTTCGCAGAGGAGGATGAAGACAGAAAGAACGCGTGTTGTTTGATTCTAAACGAGTTGAACGAAGAAAAGTGCTTTTGTGAGAACAAAGTAGCTCCCATCTTGCAGCAGTCTCAGGCGAATTTCGTGAGCATGTTCGTTTCGGCGTACGACGTGTGCAACGGGTTGGAGATTTATGGCGGATGGAAATGTTCAAAATTTCCCAGACAGGCCTTTTTGCAACCGCCCCCGCCACCTCCATCGGATGAATCGTATCCACCATATCCTCCTTCGCCACCAAGTTCTCCAACTTCCTCAGAAACTCCTCCTCCGAGAACAGAAACCGTGGATGTTTGCTCCATCGCTTCGCAAAATCCTGACTCTCTGCTCAATCAAAAATGCGACAAACTTCCGTTTTTGAGAGAGAATTTTGAAGACAGAAACCCTCTGAGTTTGCTTTCGAGATGTTGCGAGCAAATTGAAGTTCTCAACAGCGCGTTATGCTTTTGTGACGAACGATTTCAAAAAGTCATGAACGACAACGAACGCAAATTTAGAGCTCTTTTCGCCGCCGTGCCCATTAAATGTAGAAATACCGCGCGAATGCAAATATATTACGGCAGAGCGTGTTCTGCGTACGACGATATTGGTATACCAAACAGTCCACCTCCACCACCGAGGTCGCCGCGACCGCCGAGAGCTTCTCCTGATGTGTCCGCTCCATCCTCCGCCGAAGATTCTGCGAACGAGAATAGAAACGATTGGTCGAATGTGAACGAATCTGAAGAGAATAACAATCGAAACGATCTTTTTGGTTACTGGCGAAAACCAGGAGGGCAAATCTTCAATAGTGGATAAATACCCACGGGTTTGTTTTGTTTAATAAATAATTTTGTATATTACAGTCAGGCAGTCGTTTTTAAAAGCAAGGTAACCATAGCTGTACGCTCGCAATCTCTTGGCCTTTCGTTTCTATTGTGCGCATGACCCCTCCCGCTTGATGGATCGTATCTGCAGCTATTCGTAATGACTGGTCATCTTCGGGTATAATCACCGTATCGCACAATCTATTTTCTACATCGGTGACGCGCACGGCGACTAATACACCGAGTGTCATCGAATTATCAACTTCTAATGTTTGAGGTCGTACGGCGACGTCGATTCGTCCTTCGCTCGGCGCCATGACCAGAGCCGAATCAATCATGCGCGCAATCACGGAACGCGTCACGTTTTCGTCGACAGAAACGCACGTAGAACTTTCGTTAGTACCATCGCCTCCTCCATCGATTGGTAAGGATGCAATCATAGAAACACCAGCTGAATTTGCTATTAGTTCCGAAGTCGCCAGCAACGCTGCTACGATGGGCGTCACGTCACACTTTGAGACCGGCTTCGTTGATCTCGAGGAAGACGGTAAGAATATTTTCTGAGACGCACTCTTTGGCGGTTGGTTCAGCGCTCTACCTATACTGCTGCTTCCGCTGTTCATTTTCGATTCAGCGGAAGAAGAATTAGTAGTAGAAGAAGATCGATTGTCACTGGCGGAAGGTAAGGATGCAGCAAACGGAGATAGGCCTTCGTTTGGATACAGCGCGTCTTCGAGCTGTTGACTCAGCGTAGCGAGAATATCTCCCTGAGCCATGATAGCATCCGCCATGTCACCAGCAGGTGACTCTTCGTCGGCTTTCAGATACGTTTTCAGCATACCGGTCATCGTGCGGAGTGCCGAGAGTGGCACCCGTGAGTCATATAAATAGTCTCCAACGTTTTGTTCTTGTGCGTATGTTTTCTTCATGAGCAAGACCGCGCGCTTTTGCATGGCCCATACGGGCACAAATGCTTCAGCTCCATTCTTCAAGCACTGTCGCTCTCGCTCGCCAAACTGCTCTTCTCGATCTATGTTTTGATTCAAATTCATTCGTCTTTTACTTCGGTTCTTTCCTTTACCTTTTCCTCCGCCTGAGGACCCGAACCCCGCCGCCGGTGAGTTCGTCGATATATCTGGGAGTGGCAACTCTCCGACGAGTAAACCGATGAGCAAACCTTCCAAGGTCAACGGAACAACCATTGCGTTCGTTGAAGGTAGGAAGAAATACTCTTTGTTCAACAGGAGTGTTTCGGCGGTGATGTTCGTTTCATCGACCGATGCCCCCCACGCGTCTGAGCCGTTTGATCTACTGAATGATGATGGTACCAACGAAGTCGACAGTTCAAATGTTTCCTTGCTGCTGCTATTACCGTTATCACTGTTGTTAAGTGTGCCACCGTTGTTATCGAATACGTCTCCATCGTTTGTATTGTTCATTTCTTCTTGTTCTGAAACCACGTTGCTCCAGTCGAACGAGTTGTTTATGGAGGTGAAATTCACCCCTCTGTTCGAAGACGAAGAAGACGAGGAAGAACGTCCTCCTCTATTCGTGCTAGTGCTGTTTGCATTTGAATCCATACCAGTGTACAGGGTTGGAAAAGAGGCGACTTGTGCTAATCGCAAACCTCCTCCCGAGCGTTCTTCGGTGAGATATAGCATACATTTGGCGTCGTTCCCGAGCGCGTTCGCGACGAGTTCCACGTGTTTTTCGCAATACAGCGCAAACATATCCTCCGTGCTCGATTGCCTCTGCAAAGACCTCGTTTCTTTATCGCCTTCTTCTTCGTCGTCCTCTTCTTTTTCTCCTCCTCCTTTGTTTGCTGTTTGTTGCAACAACGCCGCTTCGCCGCCGTCGTTTTGGTTGGTTCCTTTCGTCGCGAGAATTCTGCTCCGCGCAATTCTGCTCGAATTACGACGAGAAGAATTCTGTGCTTGTTGTTGTTGTTTTCTTCTTCCTCCTCCTCCTCTGTACGTCGTCGTCGTCGATGCTAGCAATGAAGACGAATAGCATCTCGTCCGAGCTCTCACTGCAGGAAGACAGTGAGAGAGCCTCGTCGTCGTCGTCGTCGTCCACGTGGAGGTCATATTTGTTCTGAGGAATTGTGTGAGCGTGTTTTAGATAATAACCAAAAATTACAATTTCTTTTTCTTCTTCTTCAGTTCTCCTTCTTCTCTCTATTATTGTTCTTCCGATTGAACGAAAAGCATGGCACCGTTGGAGGAGAGCTCTGAGACTTCAATCAACAGCTCGTCCGTTCGGTGAAACACTTTTCGAGGGAAATTCGATACTAGACTATATTTCGTTTCCGAAACGCATTCGAGCGTGTCCACGAAATCGTACACGTCGTTCAAAGTCGACTCTCTCGAAGCGAAGCGTCTCTCGACGCGACTTCCATCCGCCATACGAAATGCAATTTTAGTCACATTTTCCGTGACGCTCATCTCTGGTTCTGGTTTTAAGCGCGCAGCTTTTTCTTCCCGGCGATTCTTCAAAGCCATCGCGCGCTCTTCTTCTTTGCGTCGGTTTTCGCTTTCAATTCTTTCGTTTTCCAATCGTTCGTTTTCAGCTTCCTTCAAGCGCGCTTCCTCCTCTTCCATCTCTTGAACTCTTTTCGCCTCTTTCGCAGCATCAGCAGCTAACGATGCCCGGAATGCCGCGTCTTGCTCTTCCCTCAACAACCTATCGTTTTCGGCGGCTTCGTTCCGAGATCGCGCCTCGCTCATTGAACCGGATGCGTCTTCGATGGACTTTTCCAAAACTTCGAGAAGTTCGTCGCTGTCGCAATACCCTTCAACAGACACGACGAGCGAAACGCGCGAGCCAGACGAATTAAGCAGCGCACAGTATGGAAAGGACGAAGGCGAGACACCGAGCGCGAGCAATAGCGCGTCTGAATTCGAGACGTCGCCTCCCCAAGCCACGAACTTTTCGTTGACGAAACTCGCGACGTTTGGATCATTCAAAACGTCTTTACAGAAACCGAGCGCGTCGTCGTGTATCGGAGAGTGCAAGTAGACAAAGCACAGCTTATATTCCGACTTTGCCATTCGCAACGCGTCTGAATGCGAAAGTTCGACGAAGTTTATCAAACAGTTTCCATCGTTCTCGTTCATAAACGTTCTTCGAAACTCTTTCGCCGCTTCGATCGGGTCGCCTGTCGTCGGTCCAACCGCCCCTCTTCCTCTGGCGCTGGCCGCTAAGTACCGTTGGTTGAGACGATGCGCTCGAAACGCTCGTGACAAAGAACTCAGCACGTTCGATGGTAATATCTTTGATAAAATCGTACTCGTAATTTTCACCGCCACGGAGAGAAGGCCAAACACCGCTCGCACGGGAAGCAAAGGCACGAGTTGTTGTTGTTGTTGTTGATTCGTAGCATTTTCGTGCCTCGTTTGCTCTTGTTCTTGTTGTTGACTACGTCTATTCTCGTTTCCTCTTCTTGTTCTTCTATCGGTTCCATCTCCATCTATCATGACTAAATCATCATCCTCTTCTTCTTCTTCTTCTCCGTCAACGATATCGATATCGTCGGGGAGTTTGATTGCGTCGTTCTCGGTAAACTGTAAAGAGCCATTGAAAAACGCATTACACGCGTTTTCCAAAGAGTTCCCGTAATGTTTCAGAGCGTTTCGAGCTTGCGTTGGATTCAGTTGCGCGATTTCTACGAGCGACTGTATCGCAGCTGCGTCGATGTCGTCGTTGTCGTCGACCATGGAGAAAAGGTTGTTGAGGAATGACGAGAAAGATTAAAGAAGGTTGAAAAGACACACTGCTTTTTATTCGATGTGAAAAAATTATAAAATTACAATGATGAATGTTTTGTACACATGCAAAGAAGAGAGTTTTTTTTATCCATCGGTGGAGTTGTTTGTACCTTCACCGCCCCCGCTATTCGTGGTGGTATCGGACCCGTCGTTGTTGTTAATGTTGTTTGATGAAAATAACTCGAGCGAGGAGACGACGAACGGCTTCTCCACCTGTTTCAGGTCTGGAACTTTGTTGCCCGCGTCCTCGATGCACTTTGCAAGCACGCTTTCGTTTTCCGCGCGAATGTCGCGCTCTGAAGCGAGCTTTTCCACCGCTTCTCTCAGTTTCATATTTTCTGTCGCGTACCGTTCTAATATGTTACCTAGCTCCTCCGTTTCCGCTTGCTTCCGGAGTCTAGAACGTCTCGCCGACTCTCTGTTGGACTGTTTTCTTCTTTGCCGTTTCAACTCTCGGTCGTCCGCGGTGGGTGTTTTATTCGAGGTATCAATAGTGGCTATCGGTGATACTACGGTGGCTTGCGCGGTCTTGTTTCTGCTGGTTTTGTTGTTGTTGTTGATGATGGTGGCATCAGGAGGAGTAGTAGTGGTCGTTGTGGTCGTCGTCGTCGTCAACGAAGCGCTACTGTTGTTCAATCTCTTCCTGTCTTTAGTGATGGCGTTGTTATTGTTGTTATTGTTGTTATTGTTGTTGTTGGTTGTCAGAGGTGGGTGCTGGTTCATCTCTGTTTTTATATTTGCCAATTTTATTTGAGCACCCTGTTTTTGCGGGTGTCCAGTATTACCAACAGCGAGAGTTTTCGTCGTTTTTTGTGGATTTTGTTGTGGATATAAAGGAGGTGCTCCCATCATCATACCTGCCGCGGCCACCGCTGCCATGTCCGGAGAGAGCCCATTCGCTTGCGGTTGTAACGCGCTTGTTGCCATGAGTAAGTGTGCCGCAAATGCCGGGTTGTTTAAACTTGCCGCCAGGTGTGGATTGTGGAAGTGAGGGGGCGCTAATCCCGTCGGCGTTTCCTGCGTGACGTTTCCTCCTTTTTGTTGTTGTTGATTATACATCGCGGCGCTATACGCTTGCGCCCAGGAATTTTCCATGCTATTTGAGGCATTCATCATCGCAGTTGTCGTCGTCGTCGCCGTTGGTTGTTGGAGTTGCTGCTGTTGCTGCTGCGGTCGATGTTGTTGCATACCATTCGGCGCGGTTTCTCGAGAAAGGCTCGCATTTGGATTGTGCTGTTTCGTCGCCATCTTGAGCGTTCGATGAAACGCTCTGCTTCTTCCACGACTGAACCTCTCGTCGCGCGCAAAGGTGGAAACAACAGAGAAACTAGGAGAGGCTATTCGTGCTAAAAATACAGAGTATTCGGCCAGATCGGATCTAGACTCGTGCTATTCTTTTCCCAAGCAGAAAGAAGTGCGTGCGTTTTTCTTTTGAACTCTGACGTCACACGAGAGAGAGAGCAAAGAGGAGACCACGACGACAAGCATTTGAAAATTGAGCGGTGGGGTTGAGAGCCAAAATGCCACGAGGAAAAAAGAAAGATTTTTGTCTTGCATGCATAAAAAAAAACAAAAGTCTTCCTCTACGCAAAGACCACATCATCACCGAGTCGTGGTACCAGTAGTACTCATTATTAAATTAAGTTGTTATCATCAACGCAAAAGTTGGTTCATCTCTCTTACATCTCGCTACAATTTTTTTATAAAACTAATAATATATTAATATTAAAACTCTTCTTGCGCAACCGATTCCGCAGTGCTGGCGTTGGCGGCGGCTTGAATTTTCAGTTCGAGCTTTCGATCTCGTCCAGCTTGGATCAACGCTTTCGTGTCCCCGGGTTTCAACTCACCTCTTTGCATAGCTTTCACCATTTCAGTCGCTTCTCCTCTCCGCAACAATCCCTTCACGTTTCTTTCGCCGGTACCAAAACACACCGGACAGACTCTCACGCCTCTGCCGTAACACTGCGGACACTCGGTAAACTCGTACGTGTCTTGCACGCGTTTTCTGTTCAAAGCTTTCCATTTACCGGTTCCGCCACACATATCGCACGGAACGATACCAGTGCCACCACACTCGATGCACTCGGTATCTTCCAACGCAAACGCCGCGTTATTGTTGATATTTTCTTCCGCCGCGCTCGCAAAAATCAAAGCACCAAACGCAGCGGCTGTTCTCGAAAGAAACGTGCGTCTCGATTTCGGTTTCGTCGTCGTCGCTGCTTCGTTTCTTCTTGTTTGTGTGTACTCCCCTCCTTCTCTTTTGCTGTTGTTGATGTTGATGTTGTTCTCGTTGTCATCTGTGATCGCGTTCTTTGCCGAAGCGATCGTTAAACAGTGGTGTTTGCCTCGTCTCAAAGTCCAAAATGATTTCGACGACGACGACGACGACGATGATGATGATGATGAAGATGATGATGCGACTTTTTTTGAGGTCAACGCCGCCGCGCTTTGACTCGACGCAGATGAAGAGTGTTGCGTTCGTTGCATTGAGACTCTTCCTGTGCCTCGACAACACTTGCACGCGTGTTGGTGCGCGCGAGAAGAAGAACTACTCCCCGTCGTAGTACACGTGAACGAAGACATAATCTGTTTTCTCTTTTTTTTGTGTGCTGATTGTTGTTTTGTTTGTGGTTGTCCCTTATATAGATCTCTCTCGCACCGAAATGGGGGCGGAAGAGGAAAAAAATTCAAAAAGAAAAGTTGGCACTCACATCCCTCTCAACAAAAATTTACTTGAAGCGCGCAGGCAGAGAACACACACACACACACACACGCAAAGAAGAAGAAGAAGAATTTAAGAAGTTAAAGAAGAAGTTAAAGACGAAGAAGACAAAAAGAAGAAGGAAAAATGGCGAAAGGAAAATCCGTGGCCGATAAGAGAGCCATAATTCTCGGAATCTTTCACGAGAAGAAAGAGCCATTCCTCTTGAAAGAAATCGAGAAGTTAGCGTCAAAGAAAGGCGTGGTTTTGCAGAGTGTTCAGGAGATTTTGAAAACTTTGACGGACGACGATTTAGTGAAAACGGATAAAATCGGCACCACGAATTGGTTCTGGTCCTTTCCGAGCGAACACGCGACCAAGTTAGAACAGAAGAAGAATCAGTGCGACGCGGAATTGAAAGCGTTGGAAAAACAGCTGAAAAAAATCGAGGAAGATATTGAAAACGAAAAGACGACGAATAAAGAGAACGACGCGTCGTCGTCGGCTCAGGACAGAAAGAACGCGGAGATGGCATTACAAGCGGCGAAGGATGAAAACGCAAAGCTTTTGAAAGAGCTCGCGAAGCTTGAAGAGAGCAATCCAGAGTTGCAAGAACAAGTCGCTAAAGGCGTGGATGCTATGCGCGGCGCGGCTGATCGATGGACGGATAACCTCTTCCTCGTGAAATCATGGGTGGACAAGAAGATGGGAGATAAAGAACAAACCAAAGCTTTCTTTAAACAACAAGGCGTTGATTTGAACACGTTGGACTACGTTCAATAATTATCAGAAAAACGAACAGGAGGAGAAGAAACGCGCGAAAAGAGAGAAACACAAAACACAGCTTACATAGAAAACTTAGAAGAAGAAGAAGAAAAATCTGTAACAACACTACCACGACGAGAAATACACACGATTACTAAGATACACCATTACTTACTGCTATGAATATGCTACAAGTGTACGAGCTATTAACTACGCAAGCTATTACTTATGGACTAATATTCTTCTTTAAGCCGCACCTTCTAAAACGAGAACATCTTTCGCGGACAACGGTTGCGATTTCGGAATTGGCGGTCGTTCGTTCACCACCTTTTGTATTTCTTTCGTCGCCTCATCCGCCGCAGTTGCTTTCGTTTTCTTCCTCAAAATGAAAGTCGTGTAGTATCCAGCGGCTTCCCACTCTTGCTCTGTTAACGCGGCGTTTAAAGATTTGTTCAAAGGCTTCACAGCGGTGGCGTAGAGAAGCGACTGACCGTCTGCGTTTCTGGGCACCAACGATTTTCCATCCGCCGGGCTACCGCCCGGCGGTTGCATCAAATGAAGCCACAACTCGTGCACGGATCGATACTTTCCCTCTTTGGGCAGATTTAGCATTTCGTGCACGTACTGGTGGAAGTTTGTCCACCTCATGATTTCCAAGTCGTACTCCTTCGCCAACTCGGCAAAAGTAACGAAAGGAACCAAGGACTCTTTACAATCAGTCACAGCGTCTTCGAGCGTAAACGAATACTCGATGCCAAAACCGGGCGGTAAAAACTCTTTCTTACAATGCTTCTCGTCAAAATTGACTTCAATGACATCGTTACCGAATAATAAACCGTCCGTTTGCCTTAAATTTCGCACTAGAACGTTCGAATCGACCGTCGTTCCTACAAAGTGCCCGCCCGGGCGCAACGCTTTGCTTATGTTCTCGAACGCTTTGCGCGCACGCTTTTCCGTCGAGAACGAGTAGTGGATGGCAAACTGACATGAAACAACGTCAAAGAGACCGTTCACTTTTTCTCCTAAAACGTCTTCCAAGTCGTGGACGAATGCGTCGCCGGCGATAAACGTCGCTGGAAACGTGTAGTCGCCTTTGTTGTATCTCTGGATGGCATCTCGTCGAACGGATTCTAAGGCAATATCAATCCCACAATAATACCCAATCTCAGCCTTCTTAAACTTGCCCAAATCTCCACCCTTTCCGCAGGCTAAATCCATCACTCGGTCGTCCTTCTTCGTCACCGTTTGTATCAGAGTTGATTTCACAAAGTTGTTCAAACACCTCAAGTTATAAATCGGGGACTGTCTTCTCTGTTCTAAATTTTGGTTTTGTCTTTGGGAGTAGTGTTTCGCCACGAGCGTGGCCTCGTTGACATCGTAATGGTTCTTTCCTCCTCCTCCCTGTCCTCCTTTCTCTAGCTCTGCTGGATTTGCATCGTCGTCGGCGACGACGTTTCTCGTTCGTTTCATGATGTGTCGTCGTTTAAACAGAAAGAGAGAGGTTTTAAGGCATATCAGAACAAGTACTCGTAAACTGCTAGTTGTTGACGAGTGAGTTGTGAGGAAAACAAATCATTGAAAATTTCTTTACAAAAAAAGTTCCTCCTCCATCACGGGCGTCCTCCTCCTCTCTTTAAGGTGGAGTACAAAAAACGATGATGTCTTCATTTACTATCTTTGCACGTGTTCTGGTGTTGATGTTACTCTCTGTTACTCTCTCTCAAGGCGCGAAATTACCCTCGAAAAGAGTCGGGGACAAAGCTACGTGCGTGGCCTGCAACGCAACCTTAACGGAAATCGGGAAGGATATCAGAGACAAGTCTAAGTTTATCGGTCCGGAAGAAGTAGTCATTGAAAGCATGTCGAACGTCTGCTCAGAGGTGAAACGGTTCATCACGTATAATTACCCACCGCCGGAGATGCAAAACGCGTGCAGAGAGATCGTAGGCACGTACGAGGAGAAAATAGAACGGTTGATGTATAAATACGCCAAGACTGTAGAAAAGAATAAAAAAAAGAAAGGCGAGGATAGCGATAGTGGCGGAGAGAACGAAGCGCAAGAGGAAGCGATGATGGATGATATATTCATGAAAGTGTGTAAACGAGAGGCGTGCAAAGGGATAGATTTAGAGACGTACATGCAAATTGAAAAGTCGGAATCTGGTATGAGAACAAGCGGGATCGAAGCAACCGGTCAGTTTGCGGACCAAGACGAGTTATAATGTATTGTAGTTTGTGTTCCCTAGCATGTGCTCTGTAGCAAAATTTTTTTACAACACGCACGCGTTCATTTACTCACCAAATCTCTCTCTCTCTCACTCTTTTCTCCACTCTCTTTACATTTTCTCCTCTCTCTCTCCCTCTCTCTCTCTAACTATATTGATTTATAAAACATGACGATGTGATTTCTCTCTTACAAATTCACGCAAGCGTTTCTCACGATAAAAAAACTTAGTTGAAGATGTTCACGGCACCCGGGTTCGCGATGTGCGAGGTCAAGTTGGTCAACGGAGACACACCAGTCGTCGCACCTTGGACGAAGCAGCCGGCAATGGCGACCATCGCCAAACGACCGTTTTTGATTTCCTTCAACTTCAACGTGTCCAAATCCTTCTTCGCGTAGCCGAGCTTGTCAAACAAGCCACCCGGGTAACCAACGTCCGTGTTCGTGTCGTTCGCGTTGTAGCCAAACAACGGATCCTTGTTCATGGACCCCGGGTCCTTCATGTCTTGCCAGCGTCTGACTTCAGCCCAGTTCATCATCGCCATTTGGATGAAGAACAACGGACCAGCCGGCGCCCAGTATTCAAACTTACCAGCCTCAATCCAGGACGGAGTATCCCACGGGGCCAAATCCGGGCCAACCATGCCGGCAACACCAAGCATCGCCCATCTGGCGTGTTGGAGTTCGGCTTGGACCATCCACTTCTTCATTTCCGGGTCAACGGACAAGCCCAACGGGTCGAAGCCAAAGTCGCCCGGCAAGGAGCCGTCCAAGTGCGCCGGCGCGTCGACTCCAGGCCACCACACGTCTCTTTGCGCCTTGACGACGAAAGAAGCGCGCGCGGATCGGCGAGACACCGAGCGAGATTTCAACGCGGAGGTGTTCACGCGCGAGGTGATTCTGTTTTTATGCGCGGAGAGAGAAAGAGAATATATATGTTAAGTCTTTGTTTTTTAAAGAAAGAAAGAAACCGAAAAAAACGACCCCCCCAACCATGCCAACCCAAAAAAAAGATCACACAGGACTCTCTTTTTCTGGTGGATTTTGAACCGACGACGATGAAAAAGAAGAATTCCTCTCCTCCTCTCTCTTGCGAAGATGATTTTTGATACGTTCTCTTTTCAGAGGAAGATCACGGCGTGATCATCCAACGCACGACGCGCGTCCTCTTCCTCCTCCTCCTCGTCTTCGTCGTCTTCGTCACTCTTTACTTTTAATCGAGCGCAGAAAAGAAAAGCGCGCGAGAAAAAAAAATCAATAAACGATCATCCAGAAAGGGGAGAAAAAGGGAGAAAAAGAGCCCTTCTTCTCTCTCTTTTCCTCCTCTCTTTCTTCTCTCTTATTTCTCTCTGTACGAGCAATCCATTCTCAAGAAGAAGGGAAGAAAAAGAATGATAGAGTTCTCTCTTTCAGCAAAAACAAGAGATGAACGACGACGAAAACACTCACCTCGCGGAAGAAGAAACAATAGCGGACATCTTCGATATAAGAGTAGTTGCTTTTGATGCGTGTATTTATAACGCAGACGGGAGGAGCGCGCCGATGGAAATCTCTTCTTCTCTTCAAAAAGCAAAGCCGTATCTTACGAACGCAGATTTGGAGTTGCTACCCTAAACACTTCGCTGCTCGAAAAATACACGAGAGAGGAAAGCAAAAAAAACAAAGAAGTCAACCCACACACTTCCTACACTTACTTATTTAAAAATAAAGAGACAAACGAAAACGACGACGAAGGAGAATCATGTCTGCCACCACCGTGGGCGTTCTCGAGACGACGACGACGACGATTGATGCGCCGGCGGCGCGTGGTGATGCCACTGCCGTAATCTCGATCAACGCGTCGGAGAGTATCTTGCAAGAAGCGATATTAGAGGAAGAGGAAGAAAACGAAGAAGACCAAGAAGACCAAGAGGAACTCTGGAGAGTCGCTCGACAACGAAACGCAGAGAAACTCCTGAAAGCTTCGTTCGAGAATAAACTCAACGAAATCGACGAGATTCTCACCTCGGAAGAAAGCATCATCAATGTTGCCGCGAATACCGCGGAAGGAGTTTGTGCGTTGCACGCTTGTACTTCCTCGAAGACGGTCAACTTCCTCCTCAAAAGGGGCGCCGACGTACGAGTTCGTAAACGCAATAATGACCAACCTTTACACGTGCAGTGCTACGCAAAAAACCTTAAAGCCATTCAATATCTTCTCGAAGCTGGCGCGGATGTGAACTCACGCGGCGATTGTGGGAATTCACCGCTCCATTTAGCAGTTTCTGCGGCATTAATATTTCCTCCGCAGACAACGACAATAGACAACGAGAACAGATTCCAAACTGACGAGAGCAATATGGGAAGAACTGAAGAGGAAGAGGTTGAGGAGGACGAGGAAGAGGAAGAAGAAAATGATGCAAATGACGAAGACGTAGAAAATAGCGACGACGCGCGTGCCCGAATTGTTATGGAGCTCATATCAAGAGGCGCAGACGTGCACGCCAAAAACGATAACGCGCAAACGCCTTTGCTTCTTCTTTCAAACACACGAGAGAACGCGAGCGTCGCAGAATTACTCTTCAAAGTTCAAAATCGCGGACAAAGCGCTCGAGAAGAGATTAGGGAAGAATTGGCGCGTTTGAAACTGCACGAGGCTATAGCTTTACGGGGAGAAAATTTGCACATGGCGAGGATGAAAAGAGAAGCGAGGAAAAACAAAGCTCTCGCGGTGAAAAGAGCGCACGAGAGGGAGGTTCACGAGCTGAAAATAAAGCTTGATTTGATGGAGCGAAAAGAACGCGAGCGCATAGAGGAAGAGCAAGAAAAAGAGCGCTTGCGACTAGAGGCGAAGAAGGCGAAAGCCAAAGCCAAGAAGGCTTCGAAAAAATAAAGCTGCGCTATGATGACTTCTCGAATACCTGTATCTCGTGAGAAAAAATACTCTAAGTCCTAAGAGAAAATCCATGCTCGATTCCTCGTGGTTTCATCAACTTTCGATCGGCAATATCCTCGAGTCTATCCGAGCCTAAAATTCGTTTTTCGCTTTGCACAGGTTTGCCCGTTCGCGCGAAGGTTCCACCATTACACCCGTGCTTCGTACACTTCAGAGGCATTATCTGGTTTAGCGTAGTAATGTGCGTGGCACATGATGAACAGGTAAACCATCGAGCCGTAGCCTTCTTCTTTTCGATCGGGTGCTTAGCCCCTTCGTCCCCACATGATTGCTTGGGATAGAAAGAAGTCCATTTGTTGCACTGTTTGCAATAATACGCGTCGACGTCTTGTTCGCGAACGTCTTCTAAGAAGGTTCTGATTTGGTCCATCTTTTCTAAGTCATCCATCTTATTAAAAACTGTATCGGTCGCCTCGTCCGCTGCTTCCTTTGCATGTAGCGAAGGACGCGATATATCTTCCTTCGTGACGATGTTCTTGAAAGCGTCTGAGAAGGATGACGTGGAAACCTTCTTCCTGGAATCGTTCCTAACCGTGTTATTATTTTTGTTATTGGTATTGGTTGCACGTCCCGTGCTAAAAGTGCTCCCGAGTCGAACGAGTTCGGCTTTTGCACGCGCCAACTCGTCTCTCGTTTCTTTCAATTCTCGAACCAAGCGACTATTTTCACCTTCTAATCGACTCACATATGCAGCACTTTCTAAATTTGTGCTACCACTTTTGCTCGTCGTCATGTTCTCCTTACCAAATCCTACTCCTTTTCCAGCGAAGAGGTCAACGTTAAGCAACCTATTTTTAAACGACTGCACTTTTGTATTGTTCGGATCCGAAGCTTTGAGCTCTTGGTTTCCTAATAAAGCTTTCGCTCGCTTTTGTGCCTCGGCAACTTTGGCTACGCGCGCATCCAACGCCGCATCACGCGGCGCTTCTTCAACGAGCAACTCTTCATCGTCTGAATCATCGTCGTCGTCGTCTTTGTCCTCGTTTTTGCTCATTTTCTTTTGAATTTTGTGAACGCTCGTGTTGTCATTTTTCCCTATCGTAAGTGAGGCGGCGTTGCGTTGAGAGACCCCCATTGCGCCCATCTGTTGTTGCTTTTGTGCGAGTTTAGAAAGAATCTGATTGCCCGCTCTCTGGTTGTGCATGCTATTCAGTGTCGACGTCGTGTTCATGTTGTCGGATGGTTTCGCGACGTTGCCGATACCTCCGCCTGGATTTACGAAATGACTCGACCGAGAAGCATTACTTCTCGCCGCAAACTGCCCTCCTAACTGATTGATTGCCGAATTATTTTTGCTGTACGGATTGTACGTCTGCGACGAGGTAATTATTTTCCCATTGGCTCCGGCTAATTTACCTCGCCCCGAGGCTAAAGCGACACGTTCTGTTTGCAGCGCTCTCAACGCGCCGCCGGCGTGAAATTCACAGAATTCGCACTTGCTCAGATTTACGGCTTTTGTGCACGGTAACCCATCCTTCGCACGCGTTCCTTTACAATATGCAAAATCCGGAGACTTTCCTATCTTAATCATCTGCGACGGGTCTTCTATTGATACCGAGAATTTTTTCGTCTTTGGACAGAGATACGGCTTGCAGTCTAGAAGTGCGTACAACATCCCCGCTTTCGCTTCTTTCCAGTGCGCTTGGTGCGCCTCGCCGAAAAGTTTCACCGATAATTCCGACTTGTCCAAATTACCAAACGATATCGTGGAGAAGTGCTTCCCGTTCGCCGTGGTGAATGGCCGAGACTTTTCTAAACTCACTGCGACGGTGCCCCACTTTTTGGTTTCTAAATTTGCGTCTCCGCGCGAAGACGAAAAGATAGACGAACTTCCCGCAAAAACGTTCGACAAGGATGAAATCACATCGTTTGTAACGTTTTCGAGCTTTATAAATCTCCGTTCGCTGAATTTATCGTCCATGGACGCGCCCGAGACGACTCTATTTTCTACTTTTAAATTCGAAAATCTCTCGAGAGTTTGGAGTTTCTGCGCTTTTCGTTGAAGCTCTTCCATCGGCTTCCTTTTCTTGGTATTGTTGTTCATACTCATTGGCCCTTGTTTGTATATCTCGCTACACACACACACACACACACACACGGAGAGAGAGAGAGAGATGCTTCTACAACGAACGACAGAAGAGATATATCGGCGTTTGAGTTTGAGTTTCTTTGGGAAAGAGAGTGTGAAAGAAGAATGATGCAATTTGTTTGTTCAAGGAGAGAGAGATTTTTGAATTTTTCGTAAAACGCTGAAATGCAAGCTTCCCACAGTCAGGTGTCAAACGACGTGAGAGTTGAAGATCCGTTTTTAACGTATATTTTACATTTCTATTATTATAACAACAACAACGACAACGAAAAATTATACTTACTATACCACCCAGGCCGTTTCGTCTCCTCCACTTCCAAACGTTTCTGCGTGACTGACCATGGAGTCGGAAAACATTGCGTTATCGAACCCGCGAGAAAACGAGCCGGGCAACTGTCGTCGGCGCATGGTCGCATCCCATGCCGCTTTCCACGCGTTTACACCTCCGTCCACTAATACAAGAGACGAAAATCCATTCGAAGAGAGTATCTCGAACGCCCTTTCCGCTCTCACGCCTCCTATACTATCCATAATCATAATCTTCGCGTCCTTCGTCGCTCCTGCTTTCGCCGTCACGCTCGATAGGAACGCCTCGGCGTTTACTTTTTCTTGCTTATATACCTTCTTCCCTGCGTCCGCATCGTACACTCTTTTCGCGTTTATCAACGGTACTTCGATAACGTTTGGTTTCCCGGAGCATCTTCCCTCGAAATCAATCTCATCGAGCGCTCGACAGTCCAAGATTATATAGTTATTCTCGAACAAAACTCTCGCTTCTTCTGTCGTAGCTTTTGTTGTTGAACTCGTCGATTGCTGAAACTTATCCAACGCCTTTTCCGCGAAAATAGGACAGTCAAATAATCCAGTCGACGACGATGCCACCACAATCGTCGATGTTACCCATGATGATGATGATGATGATGATGATCTTCTTCTTCTTCTGCTGCTGCTTGGTATGTTGTTAGATTTTGGACGAGTCACGGCAAAAGTTTGATGATGATTACTCTGATTTCTGAGTTTTAGAGTACTCGCGGCGATGATGGTACCGTTTTTACTGCGACTCACGATGCGCGTCTGATGGCCGAATATAAATTGACTCTGCATTAGCATTCTCGTTTGTGTGTGTGTGTGTGTGTGTTTGGTCGTGCGCGTGTTCTCTGACGACGTTCGTTATGTCTCAATAATCTTTCTTTACTTTCGAAAAAATGCACAGTCAGCTTTAATTACGTGATCACACAACCCAACCACAAAACAACCGCAACATTTTCATCCAAACTTCTTCATTTTTTTCTGCAGCACGCTGTGTGTATGCTTCGCAAATTGACTTTTGCAGCACGAAGCACGATGAGCACGCTCCTCGCTTCGACCACATCGACGACGATAACAACAACAACAACAACAACACACATCAGAGGAAGATGGAAGCGAAGCAACGTCAGCAGTATAAGTAGTGGTCGATATTATTCGCGCTGCGCATCATCGTCGTCTACAAAAAATCTCTTCGTCGTCTTTTCCAATGTACGAAGACATCAGCAACGTCGTCGTCGTCATCACCAATCGGCCGCCGCTCGTTGTTTTTCTTCTTCTTCTTGCGTCCACTCAAACGACGACGAAAAAGACGACGCGTTCGCGCGACGACGAAATGACCTCTTATTTTCCAGACCATCGACTTCATCATCATCAAATCTCAGAGGCTGTCGCTCTTCTTTTTTGTTGAGAGCGAAGAAGTCAAAGTCTTCGTCCGCCGGCGGCGGTGCAAACGACGCGACGAACGAACAACAACAACAGCAACAAAAATCTTCAACGATGGTAGAACCAGAGACGGGGCGTTCGATACTATACGATAGAGACGGTGAAATCCACGTCGGCGTTTTAGAGAAGCGATTGGGTAAATCTGGATGGTCCATCCTCGTCGCCGACTCTTCGTCGGCGTCTCCGACGAATAACAACATATCGGAGAAGCACATCAAGTTTGTTATGACGAAGAAACGCTCTTTAGACGATTTGCGGATTATTATTGAACGCGCAAAATTGCTTCTCACCGATGGGAGCTTGAAGCTAACTTGGGAAATATGCAAAGAAGAGGAAGAAGAAGGCAATAACAAAGGTGCGACGTATACGATTGAAGATTTACAAGAGATGCTTGTACCAGATGTCGAAGACGAAGAGGAAGCCAAGACGACTTTGATGTTAGTCTTATCAGAAAGCACGAACGTGTACTTTAAACATCAGCAACAAAAAAGTAGAAAAAGTAGCAGTAGTAGTGCGAGTGATATCATCTACACGACGAGGAGCGAAGACGATGCGAACGCTTTACAGAAGAAACTCGATGCGGAACTTCTCGCGAAGAAGTTGGAAGACGAGTTTGTTTCGGAGATTCAAAACGCCATGCTCGCGAAAGACGATGACAGAACGACGATGAAAAAAGCGAAATCCCTGGAGGTTTTCAATGATAACAACGGTACTCGACATCAACGCTTAGAGAGTTTACAGGCGTATGCTTCCGGTGATGAGTGTTACACACCCGGGCAAAAAGCATCGGCGGAGGATTTGTTGGCAAAACTCAACGTGCAAAAAACTTCTCAGAAAGCAGCCGAGGTGTTGGTGAAACTTGGCATTTGGCGAGAACACGAGAACTTGGCGCTTCGAAGGAACCTCATACCGGTTGAATTTGACGAAAATCTTGTACAGCTGGCGCAAACTATTCAGTGCGAACCTTCGGACGTGGATCTCGATGCGTCCTCGAGAGTCGATTTAAGTCGGCTAGAAGTATTCGCGGTGGACAACGAGTCTACATACGAAATAGATGACGGCATATCGATCGAGAAAATCGAAGGCGACGATGAATTTGTCCGAGTATATATTCACGTGGCCGATCCTACGAGGTTTATTGTTTTCGATTCGCCGCTCGATATAGAGGCGCGGAAGAGAGGAACGACGTTATATTTACCCACGGAATCGATTCCTATGTTTCCCAAGTCGCTAAGTGGAGGTAAACTGAGTTTACGCGTTGCCAATGATGAGACGACGACAAGAAACGACAACGAAGGTGTTGCATTAACGGTACAAGCGGATATATCGCGTCTCAATGGATCCATTAGATCGTACGACATTTATCCGAGCACCATATCTGGAGTAACTCGCATGACGTACGAAGATGTCGACGCTCACCTTAAAGATGAAGGAAGAGCAAAAAATGATCTTCATCTGCTCAACGAGTGTGCGGTCGCGCGATATCATAAGCGCGAGAATGAGGGTGCGATCAATATTCTTTTACCCGAGCTCGACGTTTTCGTTTCAAGCGCCGACGCGAGAGGTGGTGACGTGAGTTCGGAAATCTTTCTCAAGCGTCGAGATAACTCTGCGTCTAATATTTTAGTCTCTGAGATGATGATTTTAGCCGGAGAGATTGCTGGAACTTTTGGCGTTGAGAACAGTCTCGCGTTGCCATTTCGCGGTCAGGGCGAACCTCGTTTGCTGGATGAAGAAACCTGGGATACAATTCCAGACGGCGTGTGTGCGGAAATGGCCATGCGTTCGTGTATGACGGCGAGTTCGCAAGGCATTACCCCGAGACCTCACCACTCGCTCGGATTGAGCGCGTATGTTCAGTTCACGTCGCCTATTCGTCGATATGCTGATTTATTGGCACACTACCAAATCAAATCGTACTTGCGAAGTGGAAGGCACTCGTCTGAAATCTCGAACGAGAAGTTAGAGTTGGTTTTAAGTGAGGCTGGAGCAAACGCCTCGGTGGGAATCAAAACGCAGCGAGAAATATCCAAGTATTGGGTCACCGAATACTTCTCTCGTCAAATGGGATCCGCAGATAACATCTACGAAGCAACAGTGGTGAAATCCATGCGTTCTGATGCATTTGCGTTGGCTTTGTTGGAGGATACTGGATTTGAAACGCCGTTCAAGTTACTTCGTGAGAACGATTTTAAGCTCGGTACGACGGTCAAGATCAAGGTAGACTCGGCAAATCCCATCGAGCAACAGCTTTTTTTTTCGCAAGTTTACGAAGGTACTGACGACGATGACAACGATGAGCAAAATGATAGTCAATAATTAGAACACAACGAACGATGAAGTTTGACAAATAAAGCGCGCGCTGTAATTTTTAGTTTACTGTATTATTTTGATTTTTGTTTAATATTAATAAAGCAACTTCAAAGCGACTAGAAGGAGAGAAGAAAAATGAAAAGACTCATCATCATCATCATCATCATCACTCGCGCGTCCCCTTTCATCACAAACAACTAAAGTACTAAAAGAATTAATAGATTTAGTTGACGATGATCTTGCCTTGCATGCCCGCGCCTTGGTGCGGTTCGCAGTAGTAGCCGTAGGTACCGGCAACGTCAAACTTGTTCGTGACCTTCTCCCCCGGGCCGTTCAAGTAGTCCTCGTGGGAGATCTTGTCGGCATCGACGCCAGCCGGGACGTTGTCTTCGTCGAAGACGACGTTGTGCGGGAACGCCTTGTTGTTGACGAATTCAACAGTTTCGCCCTTGGAGACCGTGATGGACGGCGGGTAGAAACCGAGTTCACCGTTGTCGCCACCCAACTTGATGGTAGCGGCAAACGCCGGATTGACCATGAGGACAGTCGCACCAACGACGGCAGCCTGTTGTGTCGCGTTGAAATGAAGATAGAAAGAATCGGTCAGTCGTTATTCCATGACGGCAACATTTGATTTCATCCTTGTTTGAGGAGAAAAATTTTCCCCCTTGCAAGCGCAAAAACATCCAATTTTGGTTCATCCAAAAAAAATCTTTCCTCTCCTTTCCAGTCGATCGCGTCCAAAATTGTAAAATTTTCGCACCCAACCGCGCGAGCCAAAACCCAATACTAAACGAATTCAACGAGACGCGGAACGAGTCGATTCGTTCGAATGATACGATCGTGACCGCGTTTTACTTTTTTTTGAGGAAATATAAATCTCGCATCGCCCTCGTGCGAGCGAGGGCCGATTGAATTTCTTATTTCCCTAACGATATATCGACGTAGGAGGAGGAAAACTGACGAGGCTCAAATTACCCCCAAATTTAGGCGCAGAAAAAGAACAAATTGATATGCATATTTACCTTCTTCATGTCTTGGACGAAGGACGCCTTGGTCGTCTTGTTGACTTTGTTGACTTGGACAGTCTTCGTGGCAAAAGTTTGTTGGACAGCGAACATTTTTATTAGATTTATATGTGTTGAATAGTGCCGAATACGAGAGAGAGCACGCGATGAGAGCAGGAAGAAATGTCTCTTTTCCAAGCGCTACACTGACTCACTAAACATGTCGTAAAACACGAAAACTCAATCGCGAAAGTTGTTTTTCTTGACAAATCTCGTGTAAACGGAACAGGCGCGAAAAGCGCGAAAAGCGTGCTGAGATTGCGCGAGCCGATACATAAATACGCACGCATACACACGGGAAGAGAAGAAGTGTGGTAGAATCTATTACGTCGACGTCGTCATCGATTTAAAAAGATGGACTCGGTCATACAAAAAGAACGAAGGACGGCGGAAAAGCCAAAAATCTTATTGACGAGTGAGAGTAGTAATGGCGGCAGTGGTTTAGAGTCGCAACCGATAGAAGGAAAAGGGAGTAGTTTTATGATGCTTCATAACGCGAGCAGCGGCAAAAAGAGTAAACCAATCAACGAAGGGTTTGCTATTTGGGAGAAGCAAAGGAACGCGTGGAGGAATTTGAACAACAACAACAAGAGTACAGGAGAAGGAGAGACGAACAAAAAACTGTCCTCGGCGTTTTCCATCACGAAAAGGAAACGAGGCCAACGCTCGGCGATACCACACGATGCGACGTACGAGGACCTTCTCCTCATCCCGTTCGTGAAATTCCCGAAACCAATTAAGCTCGGGGAAATGATAGATTTTTTAGTCGAGACGTGGTCGGAAGAAAACAACTTTTGGTAGTTTAGAGAGAGCCACCACCATACAATATCGAGAGCGCGCCGCGCACGCGTAGAAGCTATGAAGAGAGAACAAATAGAAGAATAGGGACACAAACAATAATGTATTTAGAGTTTTGTAAGTAGTTTAGTTAAGTCTCTCTCTCATACATTCACATATTAAATTACAACAACTTCTCAAAAGAAAGTTGTAGGAAGGGAATTGTTCCACTTCCGAATACAACAAAAGCACGCGCTCTTAAACAGAAGGCGTTACCAACTTAGGCGAGCCTCTGCTTCGAGTCGTTCTCGCCGGCGTCTTCTCCTCGACGTTGTTGGTGTCGTCCGTGAATAAAGGCACTGGTGCCTTCCTTCTCGTGTTCATAGCGCTGTTCGTCTTTGAAAAGGAAAAACGACCCGCGGCTCCTCTCGTTTTCGAAGACGCTTTGGTGTTATTCCCGACGCTATTACTCTTGTTGTTGGCGTTCACGTCGTTGTTCTCTTTCTTGCCTTGTCTAGAGTTGGTGGCAGTAGCACCTTTATCGTCATTCACGCGTTGAAACATCGGAGACAAGCCAGTTTCCGAGTGCAACAACGTTCGCAAAGGTGAAGCGAGGTTCCCGTGTCCGTAGTTCACGAAAGACATGTCGTCCATGAAGACGTCGTCGGCGAGCATGCGTTGCGCGGCTCGAGCAGCTTCGCGAGCTGGTGAATTCAATATGAAACTAGTATCACTGTCTCTAACAGACCCAACGATAGACTTTTTCAAGCCCTCGACTTTCTTTTTCGCCTCGTTGGTGTTTGTGAGTATTTTACCCTCGTCTTCTCTAACTGCGGTTGTTGTCGTTGTTGTTATCGTTGTCTTCGTCGCCGTCGCGGCGCCGCCGTTTTGCGAAGGATTCGCGCCATCGGTCGTGTTCTTACATCCTTCGCACTTGCAGTAGTCTTGGCATCGCACATTTGCTTGGAAGCATTCGCAGTACTTTTTCAAGCACGCTGATTTCTTGCAATGGCAGCCTTTGGCGTGCTTTGCGTCCACGCTATCGTCGTCGACAATCTTATTCGCAAACGCGTTTGGATTTCTAGATTCAATCTGGTATCTCGTTTGTCGAACAACATCGAGATCGCCCTCCGTGTTACTGCAGCTTTGGCAAGAGCAATCGCGGCAAAACACCCCGGCCGCAAAGCAATCGCAGTACAACTTCAAGCACTTCGACTTTTTACAGTTGCACTTCTTGGACGCGCCGTCGAAGTCGATGCCTTCGTCGAGTTTACTCTGGTCCAATTTGTCCGCAAAGGTCAATTTTGTGTTCGACCCGGGAGTTTGTAAATCGCGGGTATTCTTCACTTTACTACCACCATCGCTTTTTGATTTTCCGACTGGTGGAGTAATGTGCTCATCGTTGCTACTGGTGAGGCTATCGCGTCTACTGGACTTCTTTGTCGAAGCCATAGGCGTGGCCCCTGCTTTTCTATTTTCCGTCCCGACCGGGTGGTCTCTCGGTGAATCCGCCGCTTTGCCTCGAATCGTTTTCGAGAACCCACTGTTCCATTCGAGTGAGGCACCCGTCGTCGACTGACGTTTTGAGGATCCAGTTGGCGGCGAAACAGACGCGTTGTTGTTTTTGCCTCCATTCTTCTTGGCACTCTTCTTTTGGTCCCCTCCGCTCTTCTTGGCGGTTGTTTTATCACCCTTACCTCCGCTATTATTATGCTTATTATTATTGACCTTATTATTGAACTTATTATCTAACTGCAAGAGCTCATCCTCGAGCGTAATCGCGCCCATGGTTCCTCCAATACCACCAACAAAGTCGTCCTGGTCGTCCGCGTCTTCGTGTTGGTGCTTTTCGTGGGCAAACGGAACCATCAAACTGTCCGGGATGGGACCCATATCGTTCGCCAAGGAGGAAACCGTGTTGTTGTGATTGTGGTTGCCGTTATCCTCGGATCGTTTTCTCGGCGGACTGAATATAATAATGAGAGAACAAGTCGTGAGTATTTTTGAAACACGAAAAAAATGCAACACGTGCACACAACATCCATCCAAAAAAAAGGCAAAACTTCTTCGTGTTGAGATATTTTTAGTTCAATCTGGCGTGCGTGGAGCTTCCTTTTCCTCCTGCGACGTTTGCGTTTGTTCCTTGCTGAGAGAAGGAAAGGAAAAAACGCATATACGCGCAATCAAAACGCCCTGGATATGGTTCGCGCGAAATTCACGTTTACAAACAAAAGGAAAACATGGGATGATCAAACCGTAAGGAATGCACTCCCAGAAAACGAAAGCACAGAGCGCGCTTTTGAACGTACCTTTTAAACGCCGAAGGCGAGGAAAAACAGATGGGCACGACGGTGTTGTTTCCTCCCAAACTCGAAGCGCCAAATCGTATGGGCGATAAGTTGGAAACGAAATTCATAAACGGAGAGTTTATGATGCTCTGTAGTGTGTTGAATAAAGAATAAGAGTAAGTACACATCCGAGAAGTTTTTTTGCGCTTTTCGGTCTCGCACGCGCGAGACTTGCGCGTTATTCCGAGCGAAATCAATCGTCGTTTTCTCTTCGACACTTTAGAGGAACAAAAAGATGAGAAAAAATCGGTTTCGGGGAAAATCTTTTTTAATCCAATCGCGTCGCGAACGAGACACGTACCGGGTCGATGTCGCCGTTTCCGTTCTTTTTCGGACGCTCTGGAGTCTTCATGATGTCGTCCATGTTCGAAATCCCCATTTTATACGTCGCGTGTGACGTCAAAATAGTGAAGAAGGAGGGTGTCATTTTTCTGCTCACGTGTACTTCGAAAAATACAGTTACAAAAGAAACTTCCATGTTTTGGCGGGCTTTTTTTTTCAGAGAGAGGAGGGGAGAGAATAGAACAGAATCGAAGCTACCGGTATTTTTATTTAAAAATCTAATACTACTAAACCTACCGTCTCTTACGAAACGTTCTCTTGGACGAGGACGATGGAGGCGCTGCGCTCGAACCAACGGTAAACGCGGGCGCTGTAGGATTCGGTGCCGGAGGGAAGGGAAACGCAGTCGTCGTCGTCGTCGTCGTCGTCGTTGGTGGTTGCGAAGCCGCTGGTTTTTCACTCACCAGAGGCGTTGTCGTTGGAGCTGGTAACGTCGCAGCAGCCGAAGCAGCTTTCTTCCGTGCCGCTTCCGCTTCTTCCGCCGCTTTTTTCGCCGCTTCGGCCAGTTTCGCCGCTTCCGCTTTTTTCGCCGCCTCCGTTCTTTCCTTCTCTTCTTTGGCTTTTTGCTGCGCTTCGACTTCCTTTACGTCCTCGGGATGCGGTTCTAACTCCGAATCGAGAAGCAAGCGCATGACTTCTTTTTGCGATTTGATGGATGCTTTTCCTATTGTCGTTCGCCTTGGTCTTATTGCTATTCTTCTTCTTCTTCTTGCCGTCGTCGTCGTCGTCGTTCTCGCGAGCTTTATTCTCGACGATGACGTTTTGGTGTGCTTTTGTTGTTGTTGTTGTTGTTGCTCTTCCAAAATGCCGCGCTTTCGAAACTGTAACGTTTTCGACGAACCTCCTTCTTCTTCTTCTTCTCCTCCTCCTCCTTTGGTGGAAACGTAATCACAATCGACGTTCATTTTCCTCCGTCGCGTAAAAGTCGTCGTCGTCTGAATCGTCTCGTTTTCTTCTTCTTCTTCTTCTTCGGAACTTCTTCCGCCTCGTTTTCGTTTGTTCGTCGTCGCAATCATTTCTTCGTCGTCAATATTCTCGAAAACCGACGACGCTCTTCCTCCTAGCTTTCTTCCTCTTCTTCGAATAACGGTATTACTCAAGATTTCTCGCGGTGAGAGCGGTGTTCTCCTCTTCATAGTCGTTTACGTCGTTTACGTCGTCGTTTTACTGTTGTTGTTCTTTCTCTATGTGAATGAAGTTTTGAACGAAAAAGTTTTTTGTCTGTCATGTCTGTCTTCTTTTTAATAAAACTCTCTCATCTGCTCATGCATGCAACAAAAACACACAACATAAATTTTTTTTTCTTCACTCATCAATTCGCATCATCATCATACTACGCTCAAAATATAGTATGACGATGTCTAATAATAAAACTTCTTCTTTGTCTTCTTCGTTACAACAAACAGAAGCCGAGGCGTTCGCGTTTCGGAAACTTCTGGAGCACATGAAGTGGAGAAACGAAACCATTCAAAACATAGAGATGATGAACTTGACTGGTTTCTGTCGAAACTGTTTAGCCAAGTGGTTGTTGTTGGGGAAGAAAAATGTACGACTGAAAAGCACGTACGAGCTGTGTCAAGAGGAAGTGTACGGGATGACGCAAAAGGAATGGAAAGAGAAGTGGCAGTCGAAAGCGACGGAGGAGATGTTGGAGAAATTTAAGAGCGGGCAAGAGATGCACGCGAAACACCCGAAAGATTTGATGACGACGACGACGACGACAACGACTTTGGAAGCAGCAACATTACCGTTGACACAACCACGGTATTATTCAGGAGGTAACAATAACACCAACAACAGAATGCTCTCAGACGTGTGCTGCGAAGATATCGAAGAAGATGCGGTATGTATCAACAGAGGAGGAGGAGGAGGAGATGGCACGAATAGTGGTGATGGTAACAGTGACATATCTTTCGGTATCATAACTGTATCAGACCGAGCGTTCAACGGCGTTTACGAAGACATCTCCGGTAACGTCGTCATGAGAGAAACCATCGAGACGTATTTTACTACTGATGATGTTAGCAAAAGTAGCACACATATCATTAAAGGATACAAGCTCGTCCCGGACGAGGAAGAGGAGATTGCAAAAGCGATCGTATACATGTCGGACGAACTGAAATGCGACGTGATTTTGACCACCGGAGGAACCGGTTTAGCGAAAAGAGACGTCACGCCCGAGGCGACGAAGAGCGTACTCACGAGAGAAGTGAAGGGCATAGCAGAATCGCTCAGAGCACACGCGCGGCGATACGAAAAACACGCCGCATTATCGCGGGCAGTTGCTGGGTTGCGAAATAACCAGAGTTTAATCGTAAACTTACCCGGTCGGCCGAATGCGGTGTCGTCGAGTTTAGGGGTGTTACTTCCGATGTTGCGGCACGCCGTTCAGCAACTTAAATCTTAAGAAGGATTTTTCTTACGTGAAATATATTCACAATAGCGTACCGTAGTAATTACAGTATATTATAACAGAATGTTCAATCAAAGCTGATTTTAATGCGTAGAAACTCATAGCGAATAAGGGACGAGCAAGTATGAAACATGCGGCGCCCGCCTCTCTCTATTCGAAAATAAAATTATTGCTCTTGTGATCTGATCAACTCAAACACAGCGAACTCAATCAAAACCATCGCCGCGACTAAACCGGCTCTTTGTCTTGGGTGCGAACCGGGCGCAAACCTCAACACAAAGTGCGAGCGATCCGTTAGCCCAGCGCAAGAGCAACCCGGCCACTTGGAAACCATCACGCCGAGATGTTCTTTCGTCGACGGATCTCGAATGTCAATGTTTAAGTTCGCGTTAAAGCAACTCGGCGCGCAAGCGTTGCACTTCCCGTTATCAGCCTTCAACGCGTTATACGACACGTGATAAATCAATCGACCTTTATCGTCGGTCGCGTCAAAGTTACGCCCGCAACACGTCGGCGTTCTTTCAATCGCCTTGGCGTACGTGTTTCCGTTCGCGTCTAACAACTCCGCCTCTTGCGGTTGACAGATGCACATATATGGAATGCCCATGGTACACCTAAACGGTCGAATGATGGAAAAGAACCTTCTTCCTTCCCCATCGACGAATGGCATGGTGAAGGATCTGTAGCCAGGGCAGATAATTCTCGTCAAACAGTTCGATTCTTCCTTCGCCTTAAATAAAGGTTCTAAGTTTCCTTTGGTGAATTCCTTCATCCACGCGTCCGGGATTGGATCTGGCATCTCTTGACCGATTGGGATCACGCGATACTGATTTTTCGTGTTAATACCAGTCACGGCTTCGAGTAACTCGATTTTTTGATTCATGTACAGACCCTGTGTTGATTGATTGATTGATTGATTGATTGATTCATCATCATCGTAAGGAAGGAAATTTGGATGAGTTCGTTCCAATATTGTCGACTGGCAAGATCTTCCTTCAATTGGGAAAAGAAGAAGAAGAAAGAGAAGAAAATCAGGAAAGAAAGAACAGAAACACGACGCACAGAAATGCCTTCCAAGAACTCTAAACCGGTCACATCCTTCTTGTTCGGAGGCACTGGCGCGGATGGCGGGACCATTTCAGTCATGGTGAGGGAGGTTTTTTAAATTGTAAACCCGCGACTTAAATTTGGAAAATATCTTTTCTGAATTCTCTCTGATGGCATATTAAATGAATAAGCTGTTTCATTTTAAGCAAGCTAGGAAACAAGAAAGTAGTAAGGGACATCAAAAGAGTACATTATTAATCTAAGTTGCCTGCGGCGTCTAAGTTCCCATCACCAGCACCTTGACGACCACCCTCGGCTTCGTTTTCTTCCTCGTCGTCGTCGTTCTCGTCGTCGTCTAAGCCATCACCCGTGGTGAGCGTTTCTAAACCAGTCGTCGCGCCGCCGTCTTCCCCTGTTTCGGTCGCCGTGTTCGTAGTTTCCGCCGGGCCACCACCACCACTTTCTTCCACTTTCGGCTTCATCTTGAACGAAAACTTCATCTTCATCTTTGGTTGCGTTTGCGTCAAACCGCTACTTTTTTTCTCCTCTTCTCCTTGATCGTCGTCGCCGTCGTCTTCCTGCGGCGAGTACGTGTGGTCCGCTTTCTTCAAGTCGCGCCTGGTGTACGGTCGATCGAGGAGCGTTTGGACAAAATTGACGAGTTTTGTAGCCAATGCCGGTACCCAATCTATGCGCATCTTTACCTCCTGTTCGGATTCATGGTAAGCCTTTGCATTTGATTCAATCAGAGCAATATCCGCGAACCATTCCATGACGGTGCCGTACGCGTTTCCTCGCGCTTTCTTGAGGATCGTGTTCAAATCCACCGGTGTTTCGATATAATTCGTGTAATCTTCTAAAAGTACCGGCGTCCCGAAAACCTGACCGAACTGCCTATTTTTGATGACTATTTCGGTGAGATCACTGAGTTGTATCCATAAAGGCTTGGCTGGTCTCGGTTTATACACTTGCTTTTTCCTCGGTTGACCGCTACCTGGCGTCGAGTGGCTGCGTTGCGCAGCGGCTTTGATTCTCGACGCATTCAAACTGAGTTTCAAGCCTTGGCCAGGAACTGGTTTCATATCCGGCATCTCCTCATCGTCCAACTCGCCATCGAGGAGTAAACCTTGTGCTGCCAGCTTTGAGATTTTCTCCTTTGCGCGTCGTGCCCGTTCCTTTGCGCGTTTTCGAAGTCGCACCCACTCTGCTCTTTCCTCGTCTGCTTTATCTGCAAACGTGACTGGTTTTTTTGGAGCCGCCTTCTTTTCAGGAGGTGCTTCATCAGGCGCATCAGGAGGTTTGTCTCTACCCACAGCCGCGAGCGCTTGCGTAGCCGCTTCCTCAGACGCCTTCTTTCCTTGCGCTCTGACTTGCATCCAAGCTTCTCCGGCGACGTCGGTGATGTCTTCTTCCACCGTCGCTTGTCGACCATCCGGAAACGTATGCGTTGTGATACGTTTCAAACGTAATTTCTTCCCTATTGGGATAATGCCGCGCTCCAGAAGTTTTGCAGGATCTTCTGCACCAATACCAGCGCCGAGTTCGTTGCGCAACTTGTCTAATTCAGCAGCATCTTCCTCTTCAGTTGGTCCTCTCGCTTTCATCGCCAACTCCGCCTCTAATTCTGCCGCCAAAGAGTCCGAGTCTGAATCCGATCGGTTTTCATCGCTCTCGTCGTCGCTATCTTCCGTATCGGAGCACAAAGCGTTTAAACCATCGTCCGTATCACCCCCAGATGATGAATCGTCGTCGTCTCCGTCCGCTCTCTTCTTTCGATCTCTCCTGGCGAGTTTTCTCCATTGCCGTTTGAAAAGAAAATTGGACGTTTCCTTGAGTTCCTCGACTTGTTGCACTTCGGAAAGTTTGATACTTCTCGCAAACCTGGACATGTTCTGATGCGTCGCGTTCCCATCCGCAGTGGCGGCGCCTGACAATTCCCGAATCAAACCGATGCGCTTCCATCGTTCGAGTTTTAAAATGACTTCATCTTCTATACCAAAGTTTCTCAAGATGCGCGCTGCTTGCGGCATGGTAAGTTTTCTTAAATCTGCCGCGGTACCAGTCACTGTTCCTGGTTGTACTTTTGGACGAAGTTCTTCCGGCGGCGGTGGTTTCGTGAGTCTTCGGACGTAATGCCAGAACTTCCCAGTTTCTTTCCGAATCTTTTTTGAGTTGTCGATGTGCAAAACACCTTTCCCAGCCGCGTATGCGAGAAACTCTCGAGTGACCGACCACGGTTGCATCTGAAGCAAAAGTTCGATTCTTTCTAAATCCCTCGCACGTTTTCCTTTCGCGTGTCGCACTAAAATCGTCACGGCGTTCGTTAAGGACTGAAAATCAACTGCCAAAAGTTTTTTCATTCTTTTCACTTGTTCGGGCGTTCGATCTTGCATGAGTTCGGTGATAGCGTGACGCATAGATTCGTACGCGCAAATATCTTCAGGCGTGCACATTTTTTGAATTTCTTTTTCGTGCTCGAATCGGTACTCTGGGTTTAACGCATAATCTTCTTTACTAATCCCTTCTCTCGATCTGACTGGTGCACAAATTCTGAGGCGTAACTTGGATCGAATTTGATCTTCAGTCAAGACATTATTCAAAGTGGCTGCTATGTCCGACACTTTGACGAGTTTCGGAAGATGCGCATCTTCCGGAGTAGTTCGCTTTTGAAGCTCTAAGAAATGTTTCAAAACTGTCGCGTTGACCATGCGTTCTTCAATATCAATACACTCTAACGATCCTGGCATTGGGACTTCAACGTGTGGTTCCATTTGGCCAGCGACGAAGAAATGAGGCACTTGCCGCATGCTCCATTTGCCCGTAGGTCCTCTGGCAAGCAGAAACATTCCAGGTTGAGAGTCGTCGTCCATATCTGGCGTCCTATCAAACAGTGGAGAGCGGTACATGGACGTTTCTAAGACATTTACAGGTATACCAGGAGGTAAACCAGATAGAAAGGGTGACGGCGCGTTTGGTTTTAAATCAAACACTTGCCCGCTTTTTCCCATCAAAGGTCTGGCGCCTTGATCACCCGCGGATTTTCTCAAGTAATACGTCACTTTCTTCGCCGCCATGCCCGGTTTAGCGATGAGCGGGGGATCTGCCTCGGCATAGTTGACGAGCATAATGTGACCATCTTCAATGGAAAGATCGGAGGGTTTCTTAAACGCTCCAGGAGGTGCCAAGGCGCGATCGTCTATCGGGCGCATCGTCGCGATTTCTTCCGAAACCACATGTACTTTAGTCGACTCGATGTATAATATCGGAGCACCAACTTGAGGTTTGACGCCACAGTCTTTCAAGCTCGTGGATTCATCCAGCGGTTCTTGTTTCTCCACTCCCGCTTTAGGAAAGTACAAGGACAAATCACCTTCGAGTTCTGGCCAACGTTTTCGAACGCGTTGAATGATAGATCCCACAGTTTCGGAGGACTTTACTTTCAACGTCGCGACGGCGCTATCGAGCGTCAACGATTTCACGTTAATCTTGAATGTTTCGTCTGCCGAAGGCCCAGCTATGCGAATACCCATAAAACCAATTTTTTTCTTCGTCGCTTGTGGCGGCTGCACTTCTAAAACTGGGGGAGGTCGCGGGTAATCCATTGGATCTCTGTTCAAAGTCGGAGGATTTTGGTACACAAAATCGGAGTGTATGATTCCTTCCAAACGCCCTGGTCGAGTACGCTCGCGCGCGTCGCCTTCCTCGGGAACTTCTGGTGCGTACGCTTCGTCTATACTAATATTCAGAGCTTTCTCAAAGTCAGCTACCGGCGGTAAATCACGCGATTTCCAAACTTTCGCAGTCGCTCTCGCAAACTCAGAACCGTCGAGCTCGCCATCCGCGTACAAGTCGAGATCGGGATCGTTTGGATTTATTCGTAGCTCGCTAAACATCTTCGAAGGATCACCGATATCGTCCACATGCACTGGATTTCCGTCCCATGAAACTTCGTCCACCCAATCGCCAGAAAGCAACTCCTGGTTCTTCCGTTTCAACATTTCGAGCGCGCCGCATTCTTGAAGCTCTCTCGAAACGCGCTCTTGATAGGTTTGTTCGTGCTTCCTAGCAGCAGCGTCTGCTTTTTCATATTCTTCCGCCGTGAACATTGCGGCCTCTGGCGGTAAATCGCTCTGACCGACTATGCGAACGACGAGTTTATCTAAACCGGCTAATCGATGCGAGCCGCCGCTTTGCGCACGCGCTTCGGCTTGCCCGAGAACTTTGATATCTTCCTTTGAACCTCCAGACGCGAGTGAATTCGGATCTTGCATTGCCGCGTTTGGATTTGAAAATTTGTGCGATTCTTCTTTCATGTTCTTCGTGTTGTTGTTATTCCCGTCGATCTCTGTCCACAGACGTAAGGTTTGAAACGAATTCGCATCAGGCGCTTCGAAGTATTCCAGAGACGCCGTCGATTTTGAATCTTCGTCATCGGGTTGTTCCGTATACTCACCCCAGTTCTTAACGTGAGAGCTTTTCAATGCATGTATTGTCGCGCTATCTAACTTGGGCACAGAAACGACCGACTTGCGATTTTTACTGTCGTTTTCCGCATCCTCCACGTCCTCCTCATTGTTGGAGTCTTTTTCTTTTTCTGCTATTCCTACTACCGCTATTCCTTCCTTTTGTTCTCGTTCCGCTGCACTCGCCTGAAAAGTTGCACTACCCGCAGTTCTTCTTCTCTGCTCCTCATCTGCCGCTCCTCCTTCGTCGTCCCACATGATGTCGTCTTCCCAATCTTTCTGTTCCACGCCGACCAGAAACTTCTCCTTTTCCAACTCCGTGACCTTTATCTTCTTGATCTCATCAATATCTAACGCATCCGCCATCGCCTCTCGCATCGCCTCCTTCTCGCTGGCGTACATCTCAGCTACTCTCGCTGCTAACGACACGTCGTCTCGATCCACTCTCCCGCCCGGTCTCCACTTTCGATCGATATCGTCGTTCAAGTCCTGATCGAGCATCACTTGATTGACTTTTGGTAGAAGCTTCTCGCCTCTGTAATGAAATCCATGTAAATCCTCGTTGTCGGAATCACCCTCCATACTGTTATCTCCCTCTTCCTCTTCCTCTTCTGAGTCGTCCGTTTCTTCCCTGGCGTCGTCGTTTTCTCCTTCCAGCCTTCTCGTTGCTTCTCCCTCTTCGCCTTCCTCCTCTTCTCGTTCTTTCTTCCTCTGTCTTCTTCTCTCTCTCGCGACTTCTCTCTCCTCCTCCAAAGATTTCTGAGGGTGCATCAGTTCGGTAAATCGCAGAATCCTTCCCGGTTTCATCGACGGATGATGATGGACGAAAACATCTCCCACTTTATCGGAAGCGCTTCCCCCGATCGCCGTCGTCGGTTGCACAACTTTTTTCATTTCGACCGTAGGAACAGTAGGTTGCTTGTTCGCAACTGTGTTCGCAGCGTCGTTCTTGTTGTTGTTGGTGGTGGTGATGGGGACATCTTCACCCTCCTCCTCCTCGTCGTCGTAATTATCCTCCATGGCGGCGAGACGTGACTTCTCTCACTCTCTACGGCTGCGTAGGAGTTCTTCTTTTTCTTCTTCTCTTCAAAATCGATTGCAATTTACCTATTACACTCCAATGGAAAATTCTTCTTCTTCTTCTTCTTCTTCTTCTTTTTGCTCTCGTCGTCCTAACCGCAAACTGATTATGATTGAGATGCTATCACGACGGCCACCACCGAATTTATGCGCAATACCTTATTCTCAATCAATCGATCGATGATGATTGTTAAATATAATAATAATCGTACGAAAGACTTTTGCAAAAGCAGCAGAGAAGAGTAAAGAAGAAGTGTTTGGTGCATTTTCCCTCTCTTCTCTCTTTTTCGAAGCTCAAACGAGCAGAGACGACGACGGCAAAATTTGTTGCACCAAAGGAAGTTCAAGAATATATATATGTCGGCCATCGCGCGCGTTTTATTCCTAAAATCATCATCATCTGTTTCTCCTAAAACTTTGCAACGAATAGCATCATCATCAACAACATCATCCTCGTCGTCGACTTCATCTTTGTTAAAACGAGGACGTGCTCGCACTCAAACACAACAAACTAAAACACCAAAAACGAGAACGATGGCGTCAACCCCGAAAAACGACGAACAGTTAAACGCGCAAGAAGCGATTTTAAAAGGCATGCAAGACTCAACGGAGCCGACCATTTTCGATAAAATCGTCAGCAAAGAAATACCAGCGACGGTTTTATACGAAGATAATCTCGCCATGGCGTTTAAAGACGTCAATCCAGTCGCTAAGACGCACTTTTTGGTCATTCCGAAAATCAAAGCCGGACTGTCGCAGCTGAGCAAAGCGAACGAGGACCACAAGATGTTGTTAGGGCATTGCATGTACGTCGCGCAGATGGTGGCAAAACAAGAAAAGTTGGAGAAGGGATTTCGGGTGGTCATTAACGACGGCGTGGATGGATGCCAATCGGTGTATCACTTACATTTGCACGTGATTGGAGGACAGCAGTTAAGTTGGCCGCCCGGGTGTTGAGAGAAGAAGGTGCAGTTTGAGAAAAGCAATAAAATGAACTTCACAACTATTCTGTTATTACAATATGCGCTCTAATTTTCTATGTACGTAATCTATTTCCTCATCTTCCTCTTCCTCTTCTTCCTCTTCGTTGTCGTCGAATGGTGGTTGATTGAAGTATTTCCATGCGATGCTCAACCCAATGTTCAACGCGGCGTTGCGACCAGCATTTTCCTCTTCTTCTTCTTCTTCGTCCTCCTCTTCCTCCTTTTCTTTAAACGACGACGAAAGTTGTTTGGCAAACACTCTCGAGACTCGTCTCACTGCCGCTTGCGTTTCACTATCGAGTGGCATGCTTACGCGAACGGCGAGAGCGAAAAACCACGCGTGCTTCAACTTTTCTTTTTCACTTTCATCTTCCTTCTCGGTAAACGAGTAACAATATTTCCGAAACAACGCGCTCACAGTCACGTCATCCAACGCCACAACATCGCTCATCATTGGCACAGCTTCGAGTTTCTCAGGTGTTATGTATTTTCTATTAATGTTCTTCGCGCCTGCCTTCATCTTTTCCTCTATGTCGTCTAAAGCGCGTCGCATCGAGACGCGTAAATTAGAAAACGACTCTAAAAACTGTTTCGTCCACTCCGCGTTCGCTCTCGCGTGCTCGAGAATGCGCATGGTTTTCTCTCTACCCAACGCTTTCGCGCTCGTTGATACAAATCCATGTTTCTCTAATATTTTTGGCGTTCTTTTGTTGTCGTAATCGCGGGGATTTACGTCGGAGACGACGACGTGTGGAATTGTCGCCGCCTCGTATCGCACCCTTCGTAAATACTCAAATCCATCCACCGGTTCCTCCGTTTCGAAGTCAGGAAGTATCGCATCTAACGGCAAACACTGCGAACGCAAGGAAGGGTCAATCTTCTCGTCTTGTTCATAGTCTGATTCTTCTTCATATTCTTCTTCGTATTCTTTCTCATCTTCTTCTCTCGCCGGCGTCTCGAAGACGGGCGCGACAAAGACGGATGAAGTTGACTTCGTCGTCATTTCAAGAAAGAAGGAGAAAGGGACGCGCTCCTTTTTGTGTGCTGTTCTGTACCTGCGGAGCAAGAAAAGACCTCGTTAGTATGTCAATTACACTTAATACCACCAAAAGAAGACACAGAAAGAAAAGGAACGAAACACCTCGTTCTAAACAACACTCTCTCGTCCATGTGATATAATAAGAAAAGATAGGAAGTACGAATGTTCGACTCATCCAAAACGCAACTCAATACCTATGATGCTCATAATAAAGAGGTATCGAGAGCTCCTCGACGCCACATCGAGAAATTACCGCGTTAAGACAGAGAGAAAAGGTTTGATGTACCAAGTCTTTCAAGAGAAGCAATCAAATGTGGTTTAATATGCATTTGTCTTCTTAGGATTATAATCTTGGAAAAAGAAAGAGAAAGAGAAGAAGACAAAGAAGAAGAAGAACACGCGCGCTCGCTCACCCCCTCTGATGTATATATTGTTACCCTACTGCTCGTCTCTCTTTTCTTCTGAAACAACAGGAGTACTTACTTACACCTCTGTGTGTGTTTCTAATAATTTTAGGGGAATTTTTTTCGAAACGAACTTCAGCACAAAAAATTTTTGCGAAGAGAGACTACCCAACCATGACTACTACGAGTACTACTTTTTATTCATATTAAGAAGAGTACGATGACGACGACGACGACGACGAATTTGCACCATCAGCGCGCGAATCCTCACTCGAAAGCTTTATCATCAAATTCCTACTCTCGTCGACGGAAATTTGTCTTTTGCTTCGTTTTATTCCTCGCGTGCGCGGGCCTGTTTGAGTTGAGATTTTTGGAAAAGGAAAAGAAGTGGACTCCCGCGAGTCCTGTCAACAATCGTGTTGCTCTTCATCTTGGAGCAGGAGCAGGAGCAGCAGGAGCAGCAGACGACGACGGAGCGTTTCGAAGAAGAGATGATGCGGCGAGAAGAGTTCAAGACACTGATCACGAAGACTACGCGAGAAACAACAATAACAGAGATGCAAGAAGAAGAAGAAGAAGAAGAAGAGTATCTGAACCGAAGAAAGAATTGTCCTATGAAGAAGAGGAACAGTTGAGAAAGCAAAGAATGGAGGAGCGGATGGCGGGAGGGAAAGACGTTCGCGAAAGCAATGATAAGAGTCAACCAAATCATCAAGAACATGAGAAACTAAGAGTAGAACACGTGGACTCGTTAAATAAAAGCAGCATAGTCTTTGCCGCGTTCGCTTCCGCCGGGTTTCACGAGTTTATGCTGAACTGGTACGCGCACACGCAAAAGCTGAACATCGGGAACGTCATCGTCGCCGCGTTTGATGCGGAGACAGAAAAAGTGTGTAAAGAGAACAACATTCCGTATTTAGGAGACGAAGAGTTGAGGTACACGCACGGCGTCGTTGCGACGGGTGGGCAGCCGTTGCACGATCAAAACGCGAAAGTGACCATGGTTGGAAAAGCGTTTCAACAAATCGGCGCTTTAAAGGCGTCTTTTTTGTTGCGATTGATGCAGAAGGGATTTAGAGTTTTAGTATCCGATTGCGATACGGCGTGGATGAAAGACCCGAGAGAGTGGTTCGCGACAAACGAGATGGCGAAATACGTGGACATGGCAGTCAGTACGGACTGTTTGTCCTATAAGAACGAAGAGAAAGTTAGGGGATGTTGGCACGATCAATTCAACACCGGGATTTTGTTCTTAAATCCAACGGAAAAGACGAAAGGGTTCTTGAAAGACTGGCAAGTGGCGTTAAAAACAACCACACACAATTTTGAACACGATCAGGACATATTCAACAGATTACTACGCGAAGGCGCCGGTTTGCGGCCACCACAACGGTTGGACGAAATAGACGTCGAGAACAGGAAGGAAGGCGCTGAGCGGCACGAATTGCACGTCGCGTTAGCGTCGAAGGATTTGAAGTTGGGCGCTTTACCGCTCACCTTGTTTACTTCAGGTCACGTTTTCTTCATTCAGCAAACGCACTTGCACTTAAACGTCGAACCTTTTGTGGTACACACGACGTATCAGTTTTCGCAAGCGAGAGGCAAACGACAGCGCTTGCGCGAACATCAGTTATGGTTGATCGATGCGCAGGAGTACCACGACGAAGGCAACTTCATAACGACTTCAGAGAAACCACCGCAGGAGTTGTTATCGATTGGCATCGAAAATCATTTAAAACTTGCCTCGTGGTATCGATTGGTATTGAGGAATCTGTTCGCATATGCGGAAATTTTGAACCGCATTCCCATCCTTCCTGAATTCTCGTGCTTGTGCGATCGATACTGGGGTAACGTCCTTCCACAATGTTACATTCCAGGTGCGGACATTCATCCTCCGTATAATAAGTGTCCAATGGACCACGTGACGAACTTACCAAATTTGGAACGCGCCGGTTTAAATTTTCGCGAGTACTCGTTCTTAACTAACGAGCAAACGAGCGACAAAATCAAGCAGAGCGTCGAAACGGTTTCCCTGTCTCGACAGTTCCCAACTGACGAAGAGATTCGAGATCAATTAGGCAGGAAAACTGATAAGAGAGTTCTAGTGCTCGAAACCGCGAGTAAATCATTTTGTACGTTCAAAGATGAAAGCAAATCGAAGGCGTTCGATTCTAAAATGCAAACCGGATTAGAAGCCGAAAGTCATTTTTGCAAACATGGCGGTTCGACTGGACGAATATGCGAAATTGGATTCACAAAGCCAAAAGGCGTGAGCCAGAATAGAGATTGCGATAGAATGCGTAGCGAAGACTTTGACTTTGAGAAGTTTTATGATAAACTTTGGGAGCACAAAGGATAGAAAGTTTTAGGAAAGAAATCTTTGAACGTTTTAAAGTAACGTGTAGTCGCGTGCGATAAACCCAGTTGCTAAACTTAGTTTTGTTTATTCACAACCTCTTCTAAAGTCCTTTGCCTTTATTCCAGTTTGATTTTTGCCAATCTTTAAACGTGGACATACCTTCGTGACATCCTTCGTGGTAAGGAAGCGACGCAGCATCGCTAATCGCCGCGTTATGTCCTCTGCTCGCGAATCGCCAACACGGTTCGTTCCACGCGGTGTTCCAATACGAACCGTCCGCTCGGATATCGTACTTTGTAATCGCACCCCAGCTCGCAGCCACGGCGGAAAACGAGGATCCGTACGAACCGACAATCTCATCGCACATGCTCAAAACGCGCATTTCTGCGATGGCATTTTGTAAAGATTCCACCGAGGCCCGGTCACCGTCGTTACCAAATTTAATACCTTCCATAAAGCGCACGGTTAATCCTCTTTTGCTAAAATACTCCGTCGCTCTATCGCGAGCGCGCGAATCGTCGGAGGCTAAGTAAAACACAGTATCAGAGGCTGGAAATCCCAACGCTTCGGCACGCATTCGCGCAAACTTGAAAAAAACCTCCGGATCGGGCACTTTCACTCCTTTATCACCACCCGCCGGCATTGGTTTTTGCATGCGTAAGTGCATGCCAAAATTATATTTTCCTAAACTCTCAAACGTTCGATCGACGGTTTTTTGAATCTTTGGCGACGGAGTCAATAACCATCTCGCGATGTGCCCGAACACGTTCGCATGCTTGTTGTTGAATAATGACTTCACTTGATCTTTGTAATTTTCGTTGTTTACCAGCAAAGGCATGGCGTAATCGTCCGATTTGAACAACAACACTTTCTCCGGGTACTGCTGATTTAAATCTTTCGATGCGATTTTCGCGTAATCGTCTCGAACAACCATCGCGCATCCGCTATTACTGCTACTTCCTTTTTTGTTACTATTTCCACACGACGCGGAAGATCCAAATGGGACGTACTGCAGAATCTTATCGCTCAAACTATCTCTCAATTTATCCACGTCCATCTCCACGCCCGGTTGAAACAACTTCCCCCAACTCGCCGGGTTCGGAAACGTATCTCTCCAATGCACCAACAACACTCTATCCGTCAACAACGCCCACAAAAACGCCATCGCCACGCCTGGTAACCTATTCCCGTACCCGTCGTTCCCTCCAGATACGTATACAATGTACTTGTGATTCTCACTATCTTTCTTCGATACCTCCGTCGCGCTCTTGTGTTTCTCAACGTATTCCATCAACGCTCTCTCAAACGCCGGTGGACGCGCCGTTAAGGCTCGCTTCAATCGTTTTCGCAGATCCAACGGATCTTCACTATCGCTGCTGTGCGAGTGATGATTACTGTTTTGATGATGATTATGCATAAACTGATACCGAAAGGACGAGTGGTGTTCTCCGCTCTCTTCTCCTCCTCCTGCTCCGTATGCTTTCGCGTTCGCCCACTCCTCGTTCGCTCTCTTTCGCACCTCATTAGAGGGAGTATAATTCGAGGAGGAGGAGGAGGAGGAGGAGGAATAATACCAACTCTCTTGGACGCTCAAAACAAGCATCCCAAATATAATTAACCCCGTCGCGCGAATGCACTTGGACAACTGCTGTCTTCGCGCTTGATGATGAGAGTATTTGTTGTTGTTGTTCATCATCGTGTTAAAAATCAAATCCAGAACAATAATACAACAAAAACAACCCGCGACGACGCGAACACTCGCGCTGAAACAAAATGTGCTCTTTTTGTTCGAATAATACTCAATTCGAAACGACGAGAGAGAGAACAGGTAGGTGGTTTGCCTATTACTATATATATTTAACAAAGGGAATGGAGAAATCTTTTTTATGAAAAAATGGATTTTCAGTCATGCAAAAAGTCTTCAAAAATTTTGTCGTCAGACTCTTTCGACAACGACAACGAAAGAAGAAGAAGAAGAAGAAGAAGAAGAAGAAGAAGAAGAATGGATTTCCTCCCGCACGCGTTGCAACAAAAAGTCCGGAAAGGCGTCTACGCCTTGAAAGGCCTCTCGGAGTGCGAACAACTCGTCTTAGAGAGCACGGATAAAGAGAAGTGGGGTCCACACGGCGAACAATTGAAATCTCTCGCCGAGAAAACCGTCGCCGAGGAGGAAGGAGTGAGAGGGAGAGGAGGCAACAACAACAACAACAACAACGAAGAGTCGGACACGAGAATCATTCTGAGAGTTTTATTCGAAAACAGATTGAAGAAGAGAGACCTGGAGTGGCGCTTGTGCTATAAAGCGTTGACCGTGATTGACTATTTAATCGCCAACGGAAGCGAAACGATTGTGAGAGAGATTCAGAGAAGAATAGGGAGAGACTTGCAACCGTTGAAGACGTTTGAACATCGAGATCCAGAGAAAGGGAGAGACGAAGGGATTAACATCAGACAGAAAGTGACGAATATGATCGCTTTGTTGGAAGACCCGGAACGAGTGAGAGAAGTTAGAGAGAAGGCGAGGATGAACAGAGGGAAGTATAGTGGAATGAGCAACGCGGATTTGAAGGCGTCGAGTCGCAACAGGAACTCTGCGAACGATACTTATAATAATAGAGCGACTTATAATAATAACGATAGCGCCACTAGAGTGGCGACACCGACGACGACATCAGCAATAGCATCACCATCAGCAACAACACCAGCACCGAAATCAAAAAACGACGGTGCTCATTCTGGAACGAGCGCTATGAGCAATGTGCTCAACGCTTTCGAGGACGACAAGGACGACGACGAGGACGACGACGATGGGGATAATGATGAGTTCATGACTGGAGGCGGGAACCAACGAAGCAAAGGACCCCCAACTTTCGTTCCTAAAGTTGTCATCCGAGACACTCCTATTCAACGTCCTCCGAATTCGGCTGGATTTAGTGCAACGCTGAAGCCGCCTCCGCGAGGAGGCAACGCCTTCGTGAACGCCAACAATACGAACTTGTTCTTTGAAAGTCGACCGGCGGGTAATACCCAGAAGCCCACGACGGCTTCTCCGACAATCTCTCTCGACGAACTCTTGGGGGGAGGAAGTGGAGGAGGAGGAGGAGGAGGAGCAACCAACACCAATCAGTCCTCGTCTACGGGAACTCCATACCAAAGCGCCGAAGATTTGTTTGGTTTCGAAGCAAACGTATCGAAACCTACGCCGCAACAACCAACAACGCGCGCACCACTAACTCCGGCACCAGCTGCCGCGATCGACGATCTGTTCTTTGGAATGGAGACGACGCCTACGGCACCGATAGCACAACCGGCTGTGATGCCGAAGCAGCAACACGTGGATCCGTTTTCCGATTTCGCGGCGTCGACGCCTTCGAAAATCAACTTTTCTAGTAACAACAATAGCAACAACAGAAACAAGAAACTTGACCCGCTCGATGCGTTAGATTTCGGTAGCTTAGGATTAAAGTAAACTCATCGCATCGATTTTTGTAAATAATAATAATAACACTATGATTCGCGAAAGTGGAATTATACATGGAGTTTTTGGTACCTACTGGTAGTTCTATACGCGCTAAAATCTATTATACTACACAAAACTAGTCCTAAGAAGAGTATACCGAACGAAGAAAGAAAGAGTTCCTCCTACCAGCTTCCTCTCACGTTGTCTCCGCTCGAGCGAATGTCGTCGTAATCCACCTCTCTCTCCTCGTTCTCGTTCGTCACCACGGGTGGTTTGTCGTGCATCATATCTCTCGCGAAACTCCCGAAATCTCCCAGTTTCGGTGCCACGTTCTTTCGGTAAAAGTTGAACACGTTTGAAGAGAATTTGAGTCGCTTTTGTTGTTGTTGTTGTTGCGTCGTTTTTGCTTTTGTCGCTGTTTCTTCTCCGTTATTAAATTCGTTCCGTAACAGCGCTCGCTCTTTCGTGCTTCTTTTGTTTTCTTCTCCCAAAGACGCCAACGAGGAGGAGGACGCTCCAAAATCATCGTTTCCATCATCATCACCGGCGGCAAAAATTGGAGACGACGAAGACGCGATTCCAAAACACGCGAGCAGCATTAGAAGCAGTAACGCGAGAAAGAGAAAGGAACTTTTCTTCTTCGATGCTGCTTCTTCGTTATCGCTCTTTCTCGTCGTCGTTGTCGCTAAGAGTGGCGTCGAATCGTAATCATCCTTGTTGTTGTTGTTGTAAAGCAGCGGCATCATTTTTTGAAGAATTTTGAGGCGCGTGTGACTGTGTTTTTTGTGTAAATTGAGTAAAGTGTTGAAGCAGAAAAGAAAACACAACAAGAACGTGAAGAGGAATTTTTGAACACGCACGTTCTATTTACACATAATACACGACTAATGACATTCTCAATCGACGTATCTCTTCAACATTCTCAAGGCCTCGCTGTATTCACACGCGCCTTTACGTTCTTCTCCGCCTTGCGCGATTAACAAATCTTGAGCTAACTGTTTCGTGGCGACGTTTCTTCCCGCGCCGGTTCTCGACGCGGTAGCCGCGCCGACTGCGGTGGCTAAAGCCAAAGTCGCTTTCGCAGAAAGTTGTTTGGCTTCCTTTGTCGTCGTCATCGTCGTGCTATTACTATTACTACTGCTTCTGCTGCCGTTATTATCACTGCCACTACCGTTACTACTATCTTTCCCACTATCGCTCTTGGTCGACATCAATTTTTTGTATTCGAGAAATCCCATGACGATGGCACTCGCCGCAGAGTCGCCGCACCCGACCGTATCGCCGACGTCAATCGTGGGAGAGCCTACTTTAGTGCTATCGATATCCATATCGTTCTTTGAAAACAAAATCGCTCCATCCGGGCCGAGTTTTACGACGATCCATTCTAAATTGCCCGATCCTTCAAATTGAGGATGGTTGAACAAGCTATACGCCAACGTGCGAGGATTTTGTAACAACTCCTCGTTCGGATTTGGGTGTTCGACTAAAGCCGCTAACTCTTCTGCGGTCGCTAAAACGACATCCGTTCGCTTTATGAGTGAAATCAAAGCTTTCTTGCGCAACTCGGTTTCGTGAAAGGTGAACGCGCGTGGACCGGGGTCGAAAAACACCGTGCCGTCGTGTTTGTGAATAATATCCGCCGCGTCGACGACATCGTTCGGTGCGAGCTCATCGAACGCAAATCCGTTTACAAACATAGCTTTTGATTTCCTCAACGCCGCTTTCACATCCGCGCCGAGCTTGTATTTTTCCGCCAGTAACGGCCACGGGCCGAGATCGTAGGAAGAACAAAACGCGTGCGAACCAGATCCATCCACCAACACGAAACAAACCAACGTTCGACTTTCCGAAGTACTGGGAGCAGAGGAGGATGTGGAAGAATTTTGCTTTTCCTCGTAACTGCGAAACCCGACGCGTTCTTCGCGCAAGACGTCTTTCATAAACGTCCCGTAGAAATCATTTCCAATCTGCCCTAACGAGACTGCTTTCAGCCCGAGCCTCCTCGCGGCGATTAAGAAGTTCGTGTTGCCACCAACCTCCAACTCCTCGCATCCCATCGCTTTCATTTTCTCCGTTCTCGTTAACAAATCGTTCAGAGTTTCCATCGTTTTCAACTCGTTCTTGTCTTCAGGGAGAGACTCCACGGAATGAAACACATCCACGCACATATTTCCGAGCGTGACTACATCGATATCTTTAGACTCGTCTTCTTCGACTTTATTCGCAGACACAGAAGAGAAAGAAGTTACTGCTTTTCGCGCACCGCATCCTCTTCCGTATTTACCTCTACTTTTCCTTCTCGTCGTCGTCTGAATCGTCGTCGCACCGTGATGAAACCGACGACGTTTCGACGAATGTAAAATGTCGTTTCGTGGGTGGTGGTGGATTACTCGTTGTTGTTTTTGTTGCATCATCATCATCATCGGTCGTCAAGAAGACCACCACGTGTGCGGAATAAAACCTTAACTCAGAGCGCGCCCAAAAACTCTCTCCTTCTCTCTGTCTTTGCAATTTGCTAAAGTGTTTGTCTTCTTAAACTCAGCAAAAGTTTTTAATAGTTGTAGAGAGTAGTATTCGCAGAGTTGTTTATGTTATTGTTTTGAATTTTGAAGGGAAGCGATTTTAAAGTGCGGGGAAAGATGAAAAAAAAAATTTCATTCATCACGAAGCCTCTTTCAACTGCCTTTTTCAAGCGTCTGACGTTGACAACAAACAAACGTGTCGTCTGTCTTCTTTTTTATCCACAAATAAAACTAATCTGTGGCGCACGAAATACTACAAAACTCGCTCAAGAACACTTTGACGACAACGCGCGTCGTCTCGAAAGATAGAAAGTATCATCATCATGTCGCAAATGTCCGCGAGTTTACTTTTTTCTTCTTCTTCTTCTTTATTTATATCTTCATCATCTTCGAGTTTGAGAAGATGCAAAAGTCGATCTTCGTCGTCGTCACCGACAAAAACTCATCGTGATACTAAGAGTAATACTAAGAAGAAGAACAATAATAACGCACGAGCGATGTCTTCCTCCTCTTCTTCTTCGTCCTCGACGGAACCAGATTGGAAAGTCAAACAGAGAGAACAAGACGCGTTAATCGGTAAAGAAGAAACCGCGGTGAAAACCAGAGTGGTTGAGATGTTGAAACCGATATTAGAAGGCGCAGATAAAGTGACTTCTCAAGGCGACGATGCCGCGCAGCTGCAGTTGCAAGGGGAGTTGTCGGAGAAAATTAGACAGGCGACAAAAATGTTGGAAGAAGGTCTCGTCGAGAGGGATTCGCAAGTGAGATTGCTCTTGTTAGCGGCGTTTTGCTCGGAACATTTACTGCTATTAGGCCCACCGGGGACGGCAAAATCTGAGATTGGTCGAAGGCTCTCGGCGTTTACGCAAGGACAATACTTCGAGAGATTGTTGACGAGATTTTCCGTTCCTGAAGAGTTGTTTGGCCCATTGAGTATGGTTGGATTAGAGAAAGATATGTACGTGAGAAAAATTGACGGGTATTTACCGACCGCACGAGTCGCGTTCGTGGATGAGATTTTCAAAGCGAACTCGGCGATTTTGAACTCTTTGTTGACCATCTTGAACGAGCGCTTGTTCGATAACGGTAACGAGCGCATTGAGGTACCTTTGTTGTGCTTAGTCGGCGCGTCGAACGAGTTACCAGAAAGCGAGGAGTTAGACGCGTTGTATGATCGTTTCTTGCTGAGATCTTCGGTAGAACAAGTATCTTCGACGGCGTTGAGAGATTTGTTGAAACTCTCCGAGGCGTCTGAGACGAAAGCGAGAGCTGATATCAACGACGAGCAAAAATTTTCGTTGAAACCGAGCGATTTTCAAGGTGTAAAAGAAAAAGCGTGCGAATCAACTACGGTGCCAGATTCTGTGATTAATTTGATGACAGATTTGCGCTCACATTTACAGGACAAGTGCGAACCACCCATTTACGTTTCCGATCGTCGTTTATTGAAAGCGGTGACTTTATTGCGAGTGGCGGCGTATACGGACGGTCGTTCCGTGGTTTCCGATTTCGACACTTTACTCTTAGCGCATGTTTTGTGGCAACGCCCGGGTGAGTCTGCCATGGTACAAGATTGGATTTTAGAACGTTTAGCGAAAGAGAGAGGTGTAAAGCAAGTTCAATATCTCCTCGCCGCTTTGTTCGGGCGAGCGTGTCGATCGGACGAAAACGACCAGGAAGAAGCCGCGCAGCTCTTAAAAGAAGCGCAAGGTTTGAAGGAAATCTTGACTTCTCAGTTAAACGATTTAGCTGGTGCCACTGCGGGTGGCGTCCCGCAACTGAAAAGACACGTCTGGTTATCTCCCGCCGAGTCTGAACGCGCCGCGCAATCCTTATCTCCCATGTTCAACAAAGCGAGAAAAGGTTTAGAGAAGTTATTAGAGGAATGCTTGACGTTAGAAGTCGCGCTGGAACGGAAAACGGAACCGCACGTCATGGCGTTGTTGTTGCCGGAATATTGGGCCGATTTTATTCGATCCGGGCCGATCGAAGACGTCAAGCCGCTCGGATTAAAGTAAAAATATTTAATAACCATTTTTGTCAACCGCTTTGTTTTGTTTTTTGTATTCCCTCCTCACAAAATATTTTTACTCCCTCCTTCCGCGTGCACAAAGAGCAAAAGCGCAGAAGCCTAAGCGTTCTCGTCGTCATCATCTATTTGATAATGGTCTTCGTGAGAAGCGCTTCCTCGTCGTCATCGTCCCTCCTCTCGTTCCTTCTGAAGAGCACGACGACGACGACGAGTAGAATAAAACGAGGAAGCGAAACAACGAGAAAAACGATACAAAAATATTACTCGTCGTCGACGACTTTCGATCGCTCGGGCGAAACCATCTCTCGAGACATGCGCAGAAAAGATTTAGCGGAAGAGACGAGGTATTTCGCGCACGAGGATTACGAGTTGTTGCGTAAACTCGCAAGAAAAGCGAAACGCTCGGCGGACGAGGTCAATCCTGAACACGGGCAAAAGTTGAGAGAAACCGAGAGAAGAGAGCTCGCCAAACTTGTTCCTTCGCTTCGCGATGGCGACTTGACGAAAATTCTCAATTGGTTGCATAAAGATGGAACAGGAACGCGAGCGTAAATTTGTGCGTTTCGTGTGTTTTTGATATATAATCTGTTTTACCAGTGGTACATTATAGATTAACTATACCTAAAGCATCATCCGAAGAAGGACCAAACGTAGCCGACGACTTTCATGCCGGTCCACGCCAAGAAAATGCCTCCCACGCCGTAAAAGAATATCGTCGCATCTTGACGCATTTCACGTAGCTCTTGCTCCAGAAGCATTAACCTCTGGTCGATTTCTAACGCCGATTTCGCATCCCCCGCGAGTAACTCCTCTGCTTTCTTCAACATCTCCTGCGCTTGCTGGAGGGTGAAATCGGGTTTGTTTTTGTACGCAAAAAACTTCTCCGTTACTTTATCTTTCAACGCGTAGAGTTCGTCCAAGTTCTCGTCCAAGTTCTTGTCGTTATTCATCTTATTATCTATAATACCTGCCTCTTTCCTTTCGCCTTCTGAATCGTCCACATCGTTCGCGAACGCTTTATTTCGCGTCTTAAATGGAGAGCCGAATCCTCCTCCTTTTGCTCCTTGGCTCCGCGACGATGTCGTCGTCTTCCGTCTTTGCCTGTCCGAATCAAAACTAGTCTCACTTCTATCATCGTCGTCCTCGTCACTATCATCGTCGTCCTCGTCGTCGTGTCGAGCAGGGTCGTATTCTTCGCCTTCTAAAATCGAATCGATTTGTGAAATGCTTTCTTTACGCATAATCTTCACGTGTTTACCTAATTTTTTACCTCTCTGAGATAACTCGTCCCCTTCATCTCCACTTTCGGCGAACAGATTCGACATCGAACCAGACGGCGATGGCATACCGAACGCATCTGACGCGTCGCTCGGTGAGAACATCGCTTCCATCTGATCTACTGAAGATTGTCTCGATAAATTTTGAAACGACACCGCGCTTCGTCCTTTGTTGTCCCCTCTCGTCGCGAACGCGGGTTCTGATCCGGGAGCTGAAGAAGAAGATAAAGATGAAGGCGCAATCGTCGTTGCCGTAGTGTTGAAGGTCACTGTTTTGTTGTTGTTTTCGTTGTTGTTATTCGTTTTTTCTCGGTTGGGCTCGTTCTCTTTACTACCGTTTGCTTTCTTTGTCGTCGTCGTCGAACCAACCTTCTTGTTGGCAAAATACTGATTCTTTCGCCCCGCGCTCGGCGATGGCGTCCCGCCGCTCTCTGAAAAATAGTCGTCGTCTTGCAGTTCAATCTTCTTCTGATGCATTTTCACTTTCGGTGGTGGCGACGTGATGCTGTTCTTTCTCTTGCTCTTCGGCTGCTGCCACTCCTCTTCCGTAGTATTATTAGTCGCGGAATCAAAATCCAAGTTTCTGTTACTCTTCCCCTTCCCATTGTTGTTGTTGTTATTGTTCGTCGTAGCGTTATTATTCTCTGCATCATTTCTGGAGACGAACTTCTCCGCCTCTCGTATGACTTTCGTCATCGGCGATAAAGCGACTGGGGAGGCTTGTTGTTGCCCTGTGTCTTCCCCTAACGACTTTGTATTCATTTTGCTCGTGTCCAAATACAGATGATTTCTCTTTGACACTACCGTCGTCCACTCCGACTCCGAGCTCCTCGTGTTCTTCTCGCTGTTCTCGCTAATAGTGTCTTTTTCGTTAGGAGACGACCCTTTGTTGTTCTTATTCTTCTTCGTATTCTTCTCGGGTGAATTCAACAAGAACTCACTTGCTTGCTCTAAAAGCTCGTTGGAATTGTCCGTGTTGTTGTCTTCGGACACGGAAAGTGGTCGCGCTCCTTTTCCGACCCCTCCGCGTCTTCCTCCTCCTCCTCCGCTCATTTTCTTCTTACGATTGTTATTATGATTGTTATTAGTAGTAGTAGTATTACGTGGTGGTGGTACCTGGTCGTGTGTGTAACGAGTAACTCTTTAATCTGATGAAATGTTTAATTGTGTTATTAGAGCCGCTTTTTGCCCTTTTTTTCTTCTTTACAATTCTTCATTTTTTTTTAAACGAGAGAGTGTGATGAGATGACGAGAGGTTGAGATTTTGACGATCCCAAAAGCGACGATAATAGTATTTCTCGTCGTGTTCTTCGGACGACGACGATGATGATGATGATGATGGTCTGCTCTCTCTCGTTGTTTTAGTTGTTCAAAAAAAAGAGTGTTCATCAAACACAAATGTCATCATCAATCGTAACGGCGAGAGTCAAAGAAGAATGAATAAAAAAATAAAAATCAACTTTGTTCGAACGCAACTGCAATGCATCAGGAAACTCCTGAGAGTGGAAGAAGCGTTGTTTCGACACTCGCGAGAAGACTGGGTGATTATAAACGACGGCGTGGAGAAAGAGACGATCGTTTTAGGGATATCCGGGAAACCCGAGGAACTCGTGCACGAGTTGAAAGCCAAACAGTTGCGAGTGCCTTTGGTGAAACGGTTCACGGGAGGCGGCACCGTCGTCGTGGATAAAAACACGCAGTTTGTCAGTTTTATATTCAACGAAGGCACCGTTGAAGGATTAGAGTTGTTTCCAAGGAAAATCATGGAATGGTCGGGAACCTTTTACGGGAAAGCGGTTGAAGGAATGTTTTCTTCACCACCGGGCGCCAAAACCTCCGCTCCGCTACGCCGCGACAAAGATGATTTTAGTTTGCGAGAGAACGATTACGTGTTCGGCGAGAAGAAGTTTGGGGGGAACGCGCAATCCATAAGTAAAAGTAGATTCATACACCACACGTCATTTCTGTACGATTACGATAAAGCCCTGATGGATTTGTTAAAGTCGCCGAGGAAACAGCCGGAATATAGGGAGAACAGAACGCACGACGATTTCGTCGCGACGTTGAAAAGCAAGTATACAGAAATAGGCAAAGAAGAAGAAAGTGAAGATAAAAGAAGAGAATTACTATTAGGAGCGGTGTACGAGAGTTTACGAGAACACCGCGACTTTGAAGTCAGATCTGTTTCGTTCGATGCCGCGGAGAATGTATTGTTGGATTACAACGAAAACGTAAAGCCGTCTACGGTAAAATTGTGGTGCGATAAAGAACGAAAATGGAACGTCTGCGACGATTAGACGATTATTAGAAAAGTAGAAGGTAGACGCATGCGCTATATAGTTGTACCTACTAGGTAGTCAGTAATAAAAATACATATTTATTCATCACACGGATCCAAAAGCAACCATGAACAGCAACACTAATATAATCGTCAACGCGAACACGGTGCACAACTGCGCTCGAACGCCGGCTTTCTTAAAAACGTGAATCATCATCTGATTCGCGGCTTGCATTCTCGCTCTCACCCCTTCCGTTTCTTCCTCTAAATCTTCTAACATCCTCCCTTGCTGCTCTAACTCTTCGCCTATAGTTTTCCCGACGTTCCCGATCGTTCGTATGTGGTGGGATAAATCCTCCAACTGCTCGTCTTGATTGGCGAACAGCTGGTCTTGCGTCGCGCGTTCATCCGAGAGCATGTAATCGTCTATCGTGTTTCGGTTTTGATCTAGAACAGATTTCACTCTGTTTTGTTCGCTATTAAGGGAGTTGCTACTGTTCATCATCATGTTTTCCACTCGTCCTTTTAAAACGTTCAACCTCTCTCTCGTTTGCGAAGTCCACGCTTTCCTTCGTTCCAACTCCTCTCTCGAAACTCGAAATCTATTCGGATCTCTCTCCGCCGCTTCTGTCGCTCGATCGAGTTCGTTCAACTGCCACAACAACGAATCAATTTCAGAGGAGATGTTTATGCACGTTTCCTTCTTTTGTGTGAGTGTTTGTAAGTTATGTATTCGAGAGAAGGAACTCTCGCACGTGGAAACGGAATCGGAGATTTCCTCTCGAACTAAATAGAACGGGTCGTTGACATCTCCTCCTCCTCCTTGTCCACCTTCGGTGAACGAAGTCGACGACGCCATCGGAGTTCTCCTCTCCTCTTTGAAAACTGTGTGATTTAAGCGTTTTTAGATGATGATGATTTAATACTCTCTCTCTATGAGCATAAAGTCGGGGTATAAAGTGTGAGGACAAAAGTAGTGGTTTCAAATATGTGTTTTTGGTGCCTTTCATCAGCCTTTGTTTGAACGTGTTGTGTTCGAGAACGCAATACATAAGATTTAAAGGTGGTACGTTCGCAAAATGTTCGAAAAATCATCGAGCTATTCACATATATATATATACTAGTAGTTACAAACGTGGTATATTATCATTAATCTATCCTCTCTCGTCATTTCCTCTTCGCTGTTGCGCTTCGTCTTTTTCTTTCGAACACGTGCCCTTCTCGGCTCGTCGCCAGCGAATAGAACAACAGTAAAGGCACAAAAAAGTACGGAAAGTAAATCAAGAACAAGGTTAAACTCCCTCTGCGATAGATTTCCGTTAATATTGGAACCATGGTTGTCATCACGTGACTGGAATATCCAACTCCCATCCATCGAATATTCGTCTCCTCTTTACGTAAAAGCTTTCTCAACAAGACGTAAAACATCGGCAGTTGCACCAAGACTTCGCAAACGATAAAACTTTTCAACCACATCGGTTGTTCGAGCATGAGGAAGTCATCGTTTTGTTTGACGTGGAACTTCAGCAACTGTCGAGCGAAAGACGGGACGTATTTCTTTGGAACGATCGCTTGAGAGTCGATCAAAATCGTCGCCGGCACGTGCGTCGCGAAGTACGCGATGTACACTTTGCGCATGAAGTCGTTCATCATCGTCCTTTTTTTCTATTATTCAACTCTATCTTCTCCTTACATACATAAAAGAGAGCCGCTTTCAACAAAATCGCGCTCTTCTGCTCCTCCTCCTGCTGATGTCTTTCTCTTTCTTCTTTTTCTCCTTCAAACTCTTCTCGTCGTCGCTAAATCGTCGTTAAAGTCGTCGTCGTAAAAGTCAGGAGGCTTTTTGTTAAGTGTTGTGGGGTTCGTTCTTCTCTTTTCTGTCAAAAATCACCCCCCAAAAAATTTTCACATCTTCCCTTACCAAGAAGAATGAAGCGTGATGAGTCACCACTCTTGGCGTGCCGAACGAAAAGCCATAAATTCAAAAGACACAACTTGGCCCAAAATTCGTGGTGGAGAAGAAGAACCAAAAAAAGAAAAAAATTTCGTTCCTTCTTCTTCAAACAACAACACTTTATCATCGCGCGCGCTTTTTTTCTCTCTCCCTCTCTCTCTCTCTTGCGTCGCCGTCGTCGTTTGAAGAAGAAGAGAGAAGAGAGAAGAGGGGAGGAAAGAAGGAGTATAATGGAGGTGAACGATTTAATCGCGAACAATCCCCACGAGAACGAAGAAGAGGAGGAACAGGAGAAGAGAAACAACAGAACGAGATTAGCAGCGGCGAGAAGTAATCATCATCATCAGCATCATCAGCAGCAGCATCCGGCGATGATGGATAATAATAATAATAATAATAAAAACCATAACGTCGTCGAAGCGGCGCTGGAGCTTCCACCACCACAAATACAACAACAACAGCAGCAGCAGCAGCAAATGTTTCATCAAACCGCGCACCCATCACAACAACAACAACAACAACAACAACAACAACATCATCAACATCATCAACAACAACAACAACAACAACAACAGCAGCAAATGATGATGTATACTAATCCTCACCAGCCAGCGCGGCACGGAACGTATCAGCAGCAGCAGCAGCAGCAACAACCAAACCACCTTCATCAAGGAAATCTAGGAGAAGCTCTTCCTCAAGCACCTGCGGCTGGACTTCACCGGGGAAATATTGGTACTGGAGGGAGGCACGAAAACAACATGGAATACACGGCGGCGCAACAGTTGTCGCAGTTACAAAACATCCACCCGAACGCGATCGACGCGCAATCGTTGCTAGCGTTGGCAATACAAAACCAAGAGGTAGAGTCGAACCTCGTCAGGCGTCAGACGCAAAGACCCCCATCAGGGTGGAGGAAATCGGCCAACTGCGTCAAGTGCTCGAAACCGGCGCCGGTTGGTTTTCGGTACAAAGTCAAAGACTCTCCTGGGAATTTTTACTGCAAAACGTGTTACAACGCGCAAAATACAAAGATGAAGAGAGACACGTGCACGTCCTGTCACGTCACGAAAGATTCTTTGACGTGGTTTAAGTCGAAAAAGACGCCCGGGGGGGCGACGTTGTGTCAAAAGTGCTACACCTCGGAGATGAACGCGCGAGCGATTACGTGCAGTAACTGTCAAAGTGATAAAACGACGAACGCGTGGGTTCGCTCGAAGACAGATAAGAGGAAATACTTGTGTCAGCAGTGCTATCGCAAAGAGAAAGGAAAGAAAACGGTATCGAAATGTGGAGAGTGTAATTGCGATGTCGAGGTTGGTGGGTGTAGGAAATCCAAGTTGCAGAAAATGAAGCACTTGTGTGGCGCGTGCTTCGAGAACGAGCAATCTCTCATTAAGCAGAAGCCATGCACGGCTTGCGATGGGAAATTGGACCCGGACAATTTGAGGAAATCTAAGGTGGATAAATCAAATTATTTGTGCAATAAGTGTTATCTGAAAGAATTAAATTCGATGGTGAATAAACAGTGCGGGAAGTGCGGCACGAAAGAGTCGCCTGGGAGTTGGAGCAAATCTCGAACAAATCAAGGAGTGGATTACTGTTCGCAGTGTTTTTCCAAGGAGAGAGCAGAGTTAAAGAAAGCCCAAAAGCAAGAGGAAGTAAATAAAGCAGCGGCGGCGGCGGCGAACAATGCCACGGATGCGATGCAAGTAGGAGTTGAGGCGGGCGCGAGTACTCCCAATCGCAGCATCGAGCAGGCGGAGAATAGCACCCCCCCCTCGACGCGGGGCGGAAGGAATGCACGCAACAAGAAGTGATCATTAGAGAGCAAAAAAGCTAACAAACGCATATACAATTTAGAATCTCAATATTGGAAAATACGGATTTATATACGCGCTTAATTTTTACTACTCGTACACTGTTTTGGCTGCGATTTCTAAATCTTCACGCTACTTTCTCAACACTCGAATGCATTCTCCTTCGTCGGCGTCTAAATTTGAAGCAATTATTCTAAATTTACTACCAATGAGTTCTTGATCCATTCGCGCGACTTGAACAGGTTGCGTTTTCCACTCGTCGGCGTGACTTTTGTCGGAGAAGAAAAATACCACGTGATTCGCCGTAATCTCGAGCCCAGCATCCACGTCAATACGTAGCTTCTTCTTGTTGTCTTCTTCTCCTTCTTCTTCCTTTTCTTCTTCTTCTCTCTTCTTCTCATCTGCATCATCAACGAATAGCTCGCATGATTTCCACAGAAATATGGTTTGCTCTTCCTCAATCGTGGAATATCGATGACCAAGTTCATCTAACAAATCACATTTGAACGATTGATAGCAATATCCCGGGCTATTACTTTCCACTGACTTCGCACACAGGAGAACGTTTGCTTTTGTCAAATTTAAGCCGCAGACGTTATCACCTAAAGGCGCTCGCGAGCTCCAGAACTCGGATATATTTGCCAGAGCTATATGAAGCCATATCTTCTTCTCTCTGCACGTCTCTTGCTTTGTTTCTATCAAAGTTTCCTTCTGTTTTTTCATCGTCATCTCCTTCTTCTTCTCCTTTTCCTTATCCCCACAACCAGAAACCTTCACATCGAATGCCAAACAATCGTCTGCTATTCTTGCCTCTACTTGTATCGGTATTTCTTCTGACGCAGATAATGGAATCGGGCATTCTAGAGGCGCAATTACTTGGCGCCAATGTCTACGATAACTTTGCGCGGGGAAAGTATTCAATCTAAAGGCTCCTGAGCCATCCAAATCGCACTCCCAAAACATTGCGACGGCGTTAATCTCGAGACCTAACGATCGAAGACTACTACTACTACTACTACTACTGCTGCTGCTACAACAACAACAACAGCGCACTACTTCTGTCCGACCCCAATCCTTATCGTTCGTGAAATCAATCTCGAATACTTGGATGTGTTTTGAAATTGCTCTTATTCGCCCTCTCTTTTCGAGCGAGTCAAAGTGACATTGTACGTCCAAACGCGAAAATCCATCGGAGGTTATCGCTTCGCCGAACAAAGCAGCTCTTCCTTTTTTCACGTCAACATCGAGCATCGACTCCTCCGCGTGTAAAAGTTGAACCCATATTTTAGCGGAACTTGGAACGATACTGAAATGATCTCTCCTCAACAACTCCCTCGAGAACACGTCTTTCAAGACCATCAACCACCCTTCGCCGAGGAGCGCAGAATCGAGGAGTTCTGATATCAAAACGTCCAGTTCGTGCTTTGCTATCGCATCCACGTCTTCGCTCCTCGTATGAAACATCTGAATCGAACTCGTTTCAGGTATTTTCTTTTCTCTCACGTTATCTCTCACGACTCGCTCTCCTACGAGAAACATTGGTAAAAACATCTCACACGAATAAATTCTAACTTTAACTCCCGTTTTTGTTGCCGCTCTCGCGGCGAATAAAGAGAGCAACCCGGTGCCACTGCCGACGTCAAAAACATGCAAAACCACACCACCATTTGCCGCGTTGCGCTTCTTTACCGACGCTATCTTCTCCGTGCTGTTTTCAATCGCTCGTTGAAACATCGCGTTTCTTTTCGTATCGTTCAACATATCTAACCAAGTCGTTGAATCGGCCAACGTCTTCGCGATTTTCTTGACGTGTTGTTCGTTCTTCCTCCCGAAGAAGCCGCCATTTTCTCCTCCTTCCTCTTCTTTGTTCTCGTCGTCGCTCGCGGAGACGGCAACCCACTCGCCGTGTTTGTCGAGACAAAACTGCATGTCTGTATGTTTTTTATTTCTTCATTTTGTTGTATTATTTCTGTCGCATCTGCTCTTCTATTTGACTTGATTCATATGGATAAATAATCTTAAATACTTTAATGGTACGAGTAGCATAAGAACTAAGGTACTATAGTATCTAGTAGTAGTAGTAAATTACAACGTATATGCGCATCTTGGCTAATGCTGCTTGATTCTTCTCTTCCTCGCAAAGGCCTCTCGACGTTGCTTTTCGAGGGTCAAGACGATACTGATTTGTAAATACATCAGAACGACAAAGACGAACTTAAAAAAGGAAGACCACGTATACCAGTTGCCGCTGAAGATGCCCAGATTTAACGAACCACTGTTTCCCTTACACGTCACGACTGAAGAATCACCACTGACGTCGATAATACCATATTCCTCTGTTCCAACGTACCATTCTAATGCTCGAGGTATGATGAAAGCGTTCGTCAATACAATCATAACCTCTCGTTCAAAACGAACCGACAAGAGCACCGCGCATAATCGAAACATGAGGACCACGACAAACTCTGGTGATTCTGCCACTTTCAGGGCTGGTGCCACGCTGGCTGATAATTTAAGAACAGCGATGAAGGACTCGCGACTGTGACAATAGACGCGAGGAAGAAAGATGGCGATTAGTGACGTTCCCACGAGCACTGATGAGGAGAACACTTTTAAAAGAAAAAGAGCGCTGACGCGCCTCTCATAACCTGTTATTCTCATGGTATCTTCGGTCACGTCACAGTTTGTAAACATAGATAACGCATACCAATCGAATGAATGACCCCATTTCAAATACTTACGATAAAGTTCAGATCCCCATATGAGATATAGATAGCCAAAGATGGCGATATCGTAAGGTCTTCGAAAATTTGAGTTTTCAAGGACGTACGCACCCTCGTCTCTCGGATTCGGAAACGCAAAGTAAGCCTTGGCATGCAAGGATTTTCTTTGCTCAGAAATGAACTTGAAAAACCGGTCGCGACGGTTGAGACTTTTATGACTGACATCATCTTCTTCGTCGCTATCGAAAGCTCCTACTTCTTCGCGAATATCTTTGATGAACTTTTCATCTTCCCCGGGCGGAAGCGGGGGCGACGTCATCCAACTTATCTTCATCCAATTGACGCCGTATTTCGCCGCAAACTTACGCCGAAATCGTGCTTCGACCAAGAATGAGACGACCAAATTCAAGCCTATCGATCCCATAGACAAAATTCTGTTGCACCCGTTTCTGTCCAAATCTTCAACCACGGTCGAGAATGTCAAATCTGCGGCTTGGCCCTCAAATATTTTAAGCATTCGAGCGAATGGAAAGAAGTAGTTCATCATTGTCACAAACGCGTGTCTTTCAAATCGACATCCATACACGCAAGCTGACGAACGCATGAACATTACCCTGGCAATTGACACCGGAGCTGTTTCGTTTGCAGAACGAAGCGACCACATTAATGGACTCATATATCGAACCAGCATGGTGATGCTTTCTCGGTGTCGCGTGTAAAATTTCGGATACACGAGGAGCGCAAAAATGGCTCCTGGAAACGTCAGCACGCCGATCATCCTCGAGATGTAAAAGCACAAACTCGACGATTCGCCCATGCGGAAGAAAGTGAACACGAAATCCGAAAACGTCCCGTCCGAAAATTTGATCCTTCGAGCGCAAATGACCGAAAATATGAGCAAAAACGCGACGAGATCGACGCGTTTTCGATAGAAGGAATTTTCAAGAACGTATGCTTTTTCAATCAACGGATCTTCAAAAGCAAGCATCGATTTGTACTTCAAAGAAGCGAGTGCATTACTCAACTTACCGATAATTTTGCGGATCGATTGAGGGACGTAGCCTCGTCCCTGGCCACTATCATAACTTGACAACAGCTCCACGAAAAACGAATCCGCGCCAGACTGGATTGGCGAGTCGAAAGATTTGTCCATGCTGTCTGCGCCGTTATAACTTTCGAGCAATTTGCAGTCTCTCTCAATAGCTAACGAGAAAAGCTTCAAGAAGCACGCTTTGTGCTGCAGTAGCATGTTTGTTATTTCAAGCAACCGGACTGTGGCAACTTTTCGAGCTTCTTCGAGCTCATTTTGTGAAACAGTTGTGCTGATTTCAGTCAGGCTTTCGAAAACCAAATCTGAAGCGCGAGCGAATATCGCTTGGCTCTGGTTTTCCAGCTCCTCAACGTGGTCGATTGCAGGTGCATGATCGGGAGCGGTATACGCCCCGCTCTTTACTTTGGACACGAATTCCTTCACTGCGAGGCATACTGCATTCGAGGCAATCAAGAGCGGATCGTCCAAAACTTTTGTGATGGCTTTCGAAAGATTCGAGCTTTGCGCCAAAACTGCGCAGTCTCTCGGCGAGAATCCGCTCGAGTTTCGCGACGTGAACCAAGATTCTATGGAGGATACTATGGACAAAAAATCAAGCACCATGTTCGTGTTCCCATTCATCGCGGCAATATGCAAAGCCGTATCTCTCGTCTCTTTGTTGCCGACGGTTGAAACCGTACCGAACAAGTTCTTTTCTCCGCCCAAGGCGATGACTTCGCGAACGATTTCCACTGAATCAGACAACGTCGCCGCGTACACATATGTTTTATACACTCCGTCCGCAGCTGCCAAAGACCGTGCATTTTCCAACATCTGAACTTGTGGTTTTAGCAATCGCTTAGAAAGCTTAGGGAATCCGTTTCTCAAAGCCCACAAAGTTATATCCTTTTGTACTAAGCAAAAATTTGGGTTCGTGAACGATCGCACGTCACCATCCTTGACTAGACACGCGCCGACGTATCGCTTAAAAGTGTAGCAAAATTCGGAGGACAGCGCATGCACTTCATCCATCGCTTCTTTCAGTTCTTGCGCGAGATCAACATCAGGCGTCAAGAGGATAATGATTGAATCACATAGTGCAGAACCTGCGAATTCGTGTCCTTCTGGCCACATCAGATTGATTGTCATCAGACCTTCCGCGTAATCGAGAGGTACCGATACGTACACGTAATTTGACTGTGAGTTTTGCAATACATCCGGCCGCTCCTGTTGCTGATTACTTTCGCTACTACTCTGATTCAAGCGCGTCGTTGTTTTTCTCGTCGATGCTTCCGTTACTGGAGAATTACCACCGAAACGAGCGATTACACTTCCTCTTTCCACTTGTCCGTTGATACGCACGACAGCTACGACGTCTGGAGGAACGCCGGTGACAATCAAAGTATTTTCATTCTCGCACGAATTTAAAATGTCCGGATTTGTACACATCACGTGTTTGGCCGAACGACAGTCGTGCTTTTTACGAATTTTAGTGCTCAATTCCCATTCGCCATTTCTTCGTCGCGTTCGCACCGCACCAATGATTACATCTATATCCACATCGTCCAAACCTCCATCGTCCGTATCGATGGCGTAACTGGCCAATTCTTTTGCAACTTCTTTGTCTGACGTTCCTCGTCGATTTCTCAAAAACGAATGGCGTGACGTCATTGGTGGGATCAGTGCATCCACGTTCAACTTCGTGCATCCTGGTTCCGCGGTGAATTCTAATCTCGCCGGCGGATGCCCAGATTTCTCTGCGAAATAATTTTTGACGCCTTCGCCGATGGAAGCGCTCAAATCGTGAGGTTGTTTGTTATGAATCTTAATTTCTGCAGCGAGCGTGATAAAAGCCTCGTTGTCGAGATGCATTAATCGATCGTAACCTTCACTTCGCGTATACGACGCGTTGATTATCTCCCTTCTTCGTCTTTCCTCCGCATTTGTCGAAGGATCAAAATTTTCGGGCAGATGGTTCAGCAACATTTGCGCGCACTGTAAGCGTATAACTCTGAGCTTTGACACGCTGAGGGTTTTTTGATCTATTTGGGTTCCTTGTGATTGTTGCTGAACTTCTTCATTTCTTTCTTTGATTGTCATTCTTTCTTTCCTTTCTTTCTTCCTTGTGCCTTGATGCCAACTTGCACCGAGCAACGTGAGTGCATCGCGGATTCGCCGTTGACGAGTCAACTCATTCGAGGGAAGTTCCGAAGAAACTTCGCGTTTATTATTATCAGTATTCGTTGCCGAATCGGAGTTTGCCCCTCCATTTGGCGCTGCTTCACCAGTTCCCGCTTGCGACATAATCATTCGATCGTACAAGGCCAACGTATTTAATGCGCTCTCTTGCGCACTCGCCGGTACTCGCTTGAACGCCAATCTATTCAAGGAACGTAAACACGCTCTCCGACCTTCCTCGAAATTACCCACGTTGTGAAATTTCGTGCACTTTTGACAAAATCGACACAATTCGTTGTTAAACATCACTTCATCCGCTTTCAAATGAATCACGCACACCTTGACGCGAATTGAATACAAAGACAAGCACTCCTCATCGCACCCATTCACTTTGCAAAAAACTTTGTGCTTGATGACTCTATACTTTGTCCCACTCGCTGCCTCGCTTCTTAATTTGACCGGGACAAAACCGGTCGTTGCGAGTGCTGCTGCGGCGATGCTCGTTCTCGCGCCGTCGTCTGCGGTACCATCCGCCGAATCGGTCGTAAAGTTCTTTTCTTCTTTTCGTCGTTTTTCGAGATACTTATTCTTGTCTCCCTCTTTCTCTTCACTCGTTCTCACCATCGGTCGAAAGCGAGGCGAGTTGCGCAAGTCATTCACGTCCGCTTCTTCTTCTTCTTCTTCTTCTTCATCGTCGTCGTCGTCGTTGGAGCCATCTTCCGTCCCCATCGTTTGTTTCCTCTTCAAACCTCCTCCTCTTCCTCCGACTCGTTTTTTCCCAGTCTTTAGAGTTGTGAGTGTTGTTATTTTTTCCCCAATGGCTTTGTCCGAGTCCCATTTGAATTCTTCGAGCGCCCAAGCAGCATCTTTCTCGTTCTCGTTCAGCGGTAGTATTCTCTCTCGTTCTTCTTCTTCTTCTTCTTCTTTTGTGTTGTTAGTATTGTCATCGTTATTGAAGATGCTTTTGACGTTCGTATTTGTCGTCGTCGCCATCTTTTGTCTTCTTCTTCTTCAATAATACTACTACGAGTTAAACGTCGGAGCGCGAAGCGTTGTACGGAACAAAACTCAGACAAAACAGAGAAGATCCGTCCTCCGTCTTTTAAAAACCTTGTTGATTTTCTCTCTCTCTCTCTCTCTCTTTTGACACGGGGCGACGATTCAGACAAACCGATTCTTCAACCCGGCAGAAGAGCTTCTTTCACACTTCTTTCGATCTTTTGTTTGCGTCGTCGTGCTTTGTTGTTGTTGTTGTTGTTGTTGTTGTTGTGTGTGCTCTCTTTTTCTCTCGAAGATGATGACGCGCGCGCAGAGGGTCGAAGAAAGAGCGGGTGTTTAGTATGCCGCAAAAGAAGGAAAAAGAGAGAAAAAAGAGAGAAAAAGAGAGGGAAACAAGATTTAATTGGCCAGAGAGCCCCTTCAAAACTGAGAGAAAGATTCCCTTCTTCTTGGAGGAGAAATCTTTTTTTTTCTCTTTTTTGTCCTCCGTTTTCTTTTTCTTGCCAGAACTCTTCGACGAACGAACTCTTCTTCTTCTCGAGAGAGAGTTTAGCATCATCGAAAGACCACAGAAGAAGAAGAGTCCACTCTCTCTCTCACACAACAGAAGAGAGAACACCTTGAACACCAGAAGAACAACAACAACAGAAGAGAGAGAGAGAGAGAAACGCATCACATGAACAACAACAACGACGACAGAAAAGAAGAAGAACAAAAAGAAGACAAAGCACCGTTCGACGAGGATTACGAACACTTACTGTTACGAAGAGAACAAAGAGGCGACGGAGCGGCATCGTCCAGCGACGAAGACGAGAAACAGAAGAGAAACGACGACGGCGACATTAGTAGCGACGAAGAGAGGAGTTCCGAGGATGACGACGACGACGAGGATACGGAGGAAGACGACAACGTAAACGACGCGTTACGACGGAAGAAGAAGGTATCGAAAGTGAGACGACGGAAAGATAAGGAGAACAACGTGTCGTTGACCTCGACGCCGACGCCGAGAAGACGAGGCGCAGAGGATACTACTACTACTACTACTAACAACAATAGTAATAACGAGAAGAAGATAATATCAAACAACACAAACAAAAACGACCTAGAAGAAGAAGAACAAGACGAAGGAGATGACCCGTACGAGTTGACAAAGTTTGTAGTCTGTGGAAATCTGTTCGAAGTGAAGAAGAAATACGTCCCGATTAAACCTATAGGCAAAGGCGCGTACGGCATCGTCTGTTCGGCGAAGGACGAAAAGCAAAACACAAAGGTGGCGATTAAGAAAATAACGAACGCGTTTGAGAACGTGGTGGACGCGAAACGAACGCTGAGAGAGATTAAACTTTTAAGGCATTTGAGGCACGAAAACGTCGTTCCCATTACTGATTGCATGCTTCCCTCGAAAGAAGAGGAGTATAATTTCAACGACGTGTACGTCATGTACGAGTTGATGGATACGGATTTACATCAAATCATTCGCTCGGACCAACCGTTAACGGACGACCACTGCCAATACTTCATTTACCAGTTATTAAGAGGATTGAAGTATATTCACAGCGCGGACGTCTTACACAGAGATTTGAAACCGTCTAACTTGTTGCTAAACGCCAACTGCGACTTGAAAATTTGCGATTTTGGTTTAGCGCGAACAAACACGCAAGATAAAAACCGAGATTTCATGACAGAATACGTCGTAACGAGATGGTATCGCGCGCCTGAATTGTTGTTATCGTGCGCAGAATATACCGTCGCCATTGATGTGTGGTCTTGCGGGTGCATTTTAGCTGAATTACTGGGTAGAAAACCGTTATTTCCGGGGAAAGATTACGTCCATCAGTTGAATCTGATTACCAAAGTCATCGGCACCCCGGACGAGCAGGATTTATATTTCGTGACTTCGGATAAAGCCAGACGATATTTACGTCAACTTCCGTATTCTAAACCGATGGATTTTAAACGATTATACCCGGAAGCGAACCCGTTAGCGTGCGATTTAATTGAAAAGATGCTCATCTTCAACCCGGAAAAGCGCATCAACGTCGAGGAGTGTTTAAAGCACCCGTATTTGGCGTCGTTACACGACACGAACGACGAACCAGTAGCGAACGCGCCGTTCACGTTCGCGTTCGAGCAACACAACGGAGGCGAAATGTCCGAGGAGACGGTGAGAAGACTCATCTTTCAAGAGTTGAAACAACTCGACGAGGAGATTAACTTTCCTCTGCTGCGCAATACGCACGCCGACGCTTTAGAGGAAAGATTGCAAACCATGAGAGTTTAATAATAATAAACTATTTCTACTACTACTAATAACGAGAAAGAGAGAGAAAGGTGTGTGTGTGAGAGAGAGAATGAGCGTGAAACTACTAATACTTTTCCTGCTACTTATAATACACTAATACTACTTAATTTGCGAACAAAAATTCTCTAACACCCCAAACACCTCCCAGACAAAAAAGGCCGCGCCACTTTCCGTTTCTGATTGATTTCCACTTCACTTCTCAAACGCACAAAAGATACAGTCGTCGTCAACACCCTCTGTATCTTCTCGAAGCAATAGTAGTAGTGTTGTTATTAATTCATCGCGATGAATCAATACGACGAAGGAGAGTCCGAGAGGCTCATCGTCCCTTCTTCCTCCTCCTCTTCGTCTTCATCTTCTTCAGCGGGGAAATTTTCATCGTCGATGATGAGAAAAGTCAGCATCGGCGCGTCTTTGGGCGCGCTCGCGCTGTTTGCGACCAGCGCGTCGTCGTCATCTGATGCCGTTTCACGTCATTCTCCCTTAAAACTCGGTGAAGGAGCGACAAATAGTGCTGCTGTGAATCATCAGCAAGGAGGAAAGAAAGTGTTCACGTTGCACACCTCCTGTTCACCTCTGTTGCAACAAAAGGACAACAACGCTTTGCCGTTCCCAATGCAAGATAACTGGAAATACATCGGCGCGAAGTTGATCACAAAGAGCATGAGCGAGGAATTCGATTTCGACCAGGCGAAGGAAATGCGAATGACGACGTGCGGGACCTTCGAGGTTGAACATGAACAGATGAAACCGAACGAACAGTTTGGGTTTTACTTGTACCCGAAACCGCGACCGACCAATGACGAGGAAGACGATGGGTCGCCGTCGTTAGGATACGATTCGTGGACTACGTTCCACTCGAGTGGTGAAACGGACTCGTTCGTAGGCCGTTTAGGCAACGAAGAGAAGGAAGAATTGTCCGCGGCGATTACGAAAAAGATCAACACGGGCAAGTATCGCGCGGTGTCCGAGTTGGCTTGCGAAAACGTGTCGCCGCACGAAGAAGACCAGTGCCCAGCTTCGAGAAAAGGAAAGATTGGCAAGATTGTTACTCTGGGTGACGATGAAAAGAATGATTCGAACGATGTCGCGAACGCATCCATGTCCAAATGCACCGGTCAATTCACGCACGGCATTTCGGAAAGGACCGGAGGAGTGAAGAACGTCCTGTACAACCGAGTATTCGACGGGAAGACGTTGAGTTACGTCTGGGGGTCGTGTGCGCACACGTGCGAGAACGCGGACCAGCCGCACCGCACGCAGGTCTCGGCTGGGTGCGACGTGCCGAAATTGTTCGCGGTAAAAGCGAAAATGTCCATTTCTGGTAACGGCATGACTGCGCAAAAGCTGCTCTCCAACGAAAAGCAAAACGCCGCTTTGAAATCAGCCATCGCCGATATTGTCCACGTTCGACCGCAAGACGTGGTCATTAAATCCTTGAAGGACGTCGCGATGTCAGAAGAAGCACTTTTGGGCGAAATGAAGCAGTCCCAAGACGAAGGTTTCGTGGACATTTCTCAATTCGCACAAAGAGTCGCCAAGCTCGAAAATCAACACTCGGAGGTGTACAAAGAAAATCAACAGTTGACGCAATTAAACGTTGAACTTGCGGAGAACAAGAAAGCTTTAGAGGATAAAATCAACAACTGGAAAGCCGAGAATGAAAAGTTGAGGAAAGCAATCGCGGAGAGACAAACGACGTTACACAGTACCAACGCAGATAGCGTGCTTGGTGAAGAAGAAGTCGCTGCCCCGGGCAAATCTATTTCTGCCACTGTCGCTGCTCCGTCGAAGTCTTCTTCTTCCAGTGCAGTTGAAGTTGGATTTGAAATCATCGTGCAAGAGAAAGAGGGAAATGCTGAGACTATTTTGAAGTCTTTGATGTCCACCGCTCCGGAGCGAATGTTGAAAGTGTTGAACAACAGTCGCGGAATTAACATGTTGAAACAAGTCACCTATCTTTCCGCGCCGAAAATTCGTGAAGTCTTGGCAACAGAGTCCACGATAAGTCTCGAAGCTATCCAACGAGTGCCAAAAACAGAGGAACAACTCGTGAAAGAAAAGAGGCAAATCGAAAACGCCAACGATGCGGTCAAAGCGGCGACTTCTGCGTCGCGAGTCGCTGAAATTGAAGCCGAAAGAAAAGTTTCCGAAGAAGTCGAGACGGCGAGAGAACTCGTCGCGCAAGAAAAGATTGGCGCTTCGAACGCGTTCAGAGAAGCGTTTAGAGCGAAAGAATCTGCACTCGCCGAAAAAGATGAGGATAAAAAAGAAGCGCTCGAGGAGGAAGCCGCCAAGCTCGAAGCGAGAGCGGTGAGAGCGCAAGAGGAAGCAGACGTCGCGCAAGACGTTTTGAACGAAGAAACGAAGAAATTACATCGCTCCGGTAACGTTGTCATCTCTTCCTCTTCATCTACTTCGTCTAAGAGCACGGCGGAAGCAAAAGTTGGTCTCCTCGATGCTGCTACTGACGACGACGACAACAATAAAGAATTCAAAGAAATTTTAGAAGAAGTTGAAGAACAAAAAGATGCGCTGGAGGAGAAGAATACCGCCGCAGGCAAGACAAAAGTCGCCTCGTGCAAAGGAAAATCGCCGAATTTTAAAGTGCAAGCCTCGGTTGCCATCTCTGGTGCTGGAATCACCTCTGCGAGTCAGATTTCAACGCATCCAGAGTTCGCGGACTCGTTCTCGAAGACCATCGTCACCCTCACAGGCGCCGACGAAGATCAACTCATGTGGTTAGATCTCTCGACTCGACCGGTAGAAGAAGAAGAAGGAGAGAAAGACAGCAAGAGCTCGAGATTAGGCGCTTGGTTCAGTTCCGTAGCGCTTGGACGTTTCGTTTCCGACGACAGTAACGAAGAACCGGTCGAAGTTACCTTTTCGCTTCTCTCGTGTTCTCGAAGCGGCGCCGAAGATCTCGCCGACAAGTTGTACGGCGTCACTCCGAAAAAGATGCTCGCCGCGGCGACAGAATACGGAGCGGCGATCGACGACATTCAATTCGTTTCTCCGCCGAAGGTTTTACCAGTCGATCAAGACTTTATCGAATCCTACAGCGGGCCGACGGTTGAAGGTAAATCGACTTCCGTGAACGTCAAGCCGCGAGTATTAAAGACGGCGTTGAAAATCGTCAACTCCGAGAAAGAGGCGGAGATGGAGGAAAAAGGCGAGCAATTCGAAGAAGAGGAAGAACGAGACGAAGAAAAGGAGGAGAAAAATAGTAATAGATCATCGTATGATGAGTCTGGCAACGGATCGTTATCGGAGCAGCTTGCGAGCATCCAACGCGATTCGTTGCAATCCATTCAAGCTCATCAAAAACGAGAGATGAGCGTCGCTGACGACGACGACGAAGCGTTTTGAACAAAGAAACGCATTCTGAGTATTTCTGTAGATTGTATTACTGTGTTTTTATGTTAAAATATGTCCATGTTAATTATATATCAAAATTATTTAAGCTTTGGCATTCATTTCTCGTTCCGTGCTGCTACTGTTCGCGCCGTCCTCGGATTTCGCGTCTATCTTTGGCATCGACATCGCCTTCTCTCGATCTTTATATTTGGAATAATTATAATAACACACCGCCACAAAACTAATCCCGTACCCAAAAAGTTGTAACTTTGTGATTGGCGCATCAAACAACGCTGAACTGATGAAAATCAGCAACCAATCTTTGACCACCCCGGCGACGTTCATCGTCAGCGCCGACGTCTTTCCGATTAACAAATACACCGCCATGTTCAACGCGAAAGCCGTGCACGCGTTTAAGAACAAAATGTGCGGTTGACTCGTATTCACTTCCGTGTTTGTGTCTAAATATCTCGGAACTTCTAAAAACGTAAACGGTATCAACAAAAATACAAAGCACGCCGGCGACACGTAATACAACGTCGTTATCGAATTCATCTTCAGCTTTTCCGAGTTTAATATTATTTGTACCAATCCCAATCTAAAGGCTTCCGCGCACACCGACGCCAACTGAATCAACACCCCTAACAAGTGGAAGTTCAACTCCCCGTAAGACGCAATGCACACTCCTAACGTAATCACGAACATGTTCGCCAACCTCGCGTACGTGAACTGTTCGATCCCCATCAAGCACCCGACGGTATACACGCTCGCCGGCATCAACGCTTTCAACATCTGAATAAACGCCACGGATAAGTACACGTACGCGGTGTTCGAGAGCCATAAACTCAGCGCAAACAACGCCCCGACTGGGACGATCTTTTGCACGTACGTCTGCCTGTCCAGATCGTTCGAATTTACCAGCTTAAACACTCGAATGATTAAAAACGCCATACACGAGCAAAAACACATGTGTATCATGGTTAAAGAAATCGGGAACGGGAACCCGAAAAACGATAAGATGTACTTGTTGAATAAAATCACTCCCGAGGAGAGACCGATCCAAGTGGCGACGTAGCCGTACGCGATTAACGCTTCGTTTATTAACGCGGAGCCTGCCATTGGGGCGATCGAAGAGGCGGCCGCTGCGGCTGCTGCTGGTACCACCATCTTTCCTTTTTAACTTTTTTTTTAGATTGCTTCAAGACGAGTTGTGTGGTTTCATTGTATTATTCCTTTCGTCTTTTTTACTCCTTTTCATTCTCTAAAATCAAACACATCAAACAAAGCTTCTTTTCTTTTTTTTTGCTTTCGAACTTTAAGAACAAGAACAACAAGAACGAGAACAACAAGAACTTTTAGAACAACAAGAACACAACTTCACTCATACGAACAAGAACCAGACGACTTTTGACGTATAAAATTAGAGAAGAAAAAAACCTCTCTTTAAGACTCTCTGCTTTGAACAACACGCTCTGTTGTCTATCTCTGATGTGAGATGAGTCAGTCAAAGTTGGAGTATTTGAAGCGAAACTATCTTCTGAGCGGAGGAGGAGGAGGCAAAGAAGTTAAAGAAGAAGAAAAGAAGGTAAAGAAGAAGAAGAAGAAAAAGACGAATGTGACAAAGAAGAACAAGAGGAAAGAAGAAGGAGTGAAAGTGTACGACGAAGACGAGGACAACTACAATACTACTAATACTAATAATAAAACGGCTTTAGAAGAGGATTTTGAGAATACTCCGGTGATTGTGACCGACGCGCACTACGTGGCGAGGAGTAAACGGGAGGAAGAAGATGAGAAGAAGACAAAGAAGAATTCGTCGAATTCGAATTCAGGGTGGGTGACCGTCGTCGAAGGCGCGAAGGAGGAAGAGGAACCGCATGACGACGATGATGATAATAATAAGAACAACAATAAGAAGACGAAGATGAAAAAGAAAAAACGACGGCACGATTCGGATGGAGAAGAAGAAGAAGAAGAAGAAGAGAAGAAGAAGACAAAGAAGAAGACAAAGAAGCGGAGACAACGACACGACTCGGACGACGATGACGCAGAAGAAAAAGAAGAACCTGCGACGACAAATGATGACGTTAAAACGGAAGTGGTGGAATACGACTCGGACGGAGACGTCATCGTTCGAAAAGTTACCAAAACAACGGAAGCGAAGAGAAGCGAGGAACCGGAACAAAAAGTCGAATACGACTCGGACGGCGACATTATAGTCAAACCGCAACCGCCAGTGAAAGCGACAAAGAACAAAACCGGTTTAGTGTCCGCGTCCGAAATTGTCAAAGAAGCCGAGTTGAGGCGCAAAGAGCAAGAGGAACGCATCGAGAAGATGTCCGCGGAGAAGAGCGGGAAGAATGCGAAAACGTTAGTCAGAGATAAAACCACCGGACGGTTGTTAACGCAAGAAGAAATCGAAGAGAGAACCAAAGGCGCTCAAGAGACGAAGAAGGAACGAGAGAAACCGGTTTGGGGAGGAGGTTTGAAGCAACAACAGATTGAAAATGAAAACGCGGAGGAGCTGAGGAAAGCGAGCGAGGCGCCGTTCGCTCGTTCGGAAGTAGACGCGACGTGGAACTCGGAGAAAATGAACGAAGTGCGATACGGCGACCCCATGGCGAAGAAAGCGCACGAGAGGCAACAAAAGGAACTTGAAAAGCAACAGAAAAAGCTGAACGTGATGCAAGGCGTGGATAAGAAACTGGCTAAAAAACACGGGTTTAAAGTTCCGCAAGAAATTCCAAAGCACTCGTGGAGGAACAAAGCAGTTGCGGTCGAAAGGAATAGATACGGCATCGAACCCGGAAGACATTGGGACGGCGTCGATCGAGGCACCGGTTTCGAGAAGAAATGGTTGCAGAAGAGCGAACTTAGGAAGCACTTAGAAATAGAAAAGCGAGGAACGAGAAACCTCACCGACACGGTATACGATGAAGACGACTTCAACGAGGATTTAGGCACGTAGGAATTTTTTTAGTTGTTTGAATGTTAGTTTTTATCTCTAGTTTCGTTCCGCTATTACAAATTCTAAATTTATCCCCTCTCGCACATCTCTCTCTCTCTCTCTATCACCCACTTGAAATGTTACAATCAATACTTAGAAGACCATCTCGTGGGGCTTGTCGCCACTTTTAAGGGAAAACAAAGAGGACATGTACTCTTTCAAGTGCGGCACGGCGCCGATGGCGGCGCCAACCGAGGCGTCCAAAGCTTTGTTTGCCGCGACGTACTCAGCCGGCAATTCCTTTCTCGCCGTCGGCGCGGCAAAGAAACCATCCTCAGACTTGGCCGAGCGGTCCTTCGCCGGCTTTTTGAAGTATTTATCGTCAAACGCTTTGCAATCAACTTTGGAAACGTCAACCTTGGTGGAGGTGGCGATGGCGTATCTTTGGTTCAATCGCTTCACCGGCACGCCGTTGATGCCATACGGGCCGCACACCAACAACAAACCAGAATCTAATTGCTTCAAGAACACGCACTTCTTCCCCTTGAAGTGACCAGCTAAGACGATCAACACGGTCCCCGGTGTGATGCTCTTGCGCAACTTCGTTTGGTTCTTCGCTTGCGACTTGGCTTGCGACTTGAGCGGCTTTTTGATGTCATCCGCCGGGTAAAAGGACGGTGTCCCAGATTTGACTTTCTTTGCTCCTTTCTGTTTTGATTATTAGGAGATGAAAAAGAAGAGAAGGTGTGAGTGATGATTGCGTGCGAGCAAAAAAGGAGAAGAAGAAAGACGTTCTGCGCGTGCGGTCAAATCGTCGCATCCAACACCTCGAAAGCCCTTCAAGAGAGAGGAAGGAACCTAAAAAGAACGGAGACAAAAAACGAAATTCAGGCCCTCTCGAACACCACGCGCGATGAAATCAAAAAACATGCAAACTCGATATCAACTCGTCCAAACGTATTTCATCAACATTTCGACGACGAATCATCGAGCGCGCGCCGTTCGCATCCATCCTTCACGCGCCGTTTTTCGAAAGGATGAGAAATTTTCAGAGTCCCTCTACATTTTAGGCGGAAACCCAAAAAAATCATCATCCAACGCGCGCAAGCAAAAAGCGAAAGAGCGCGGTATTTCTCGCTCCATTCACGCGCGCGCGATACAAACTATGCTTTATCATCTCTCTCTCTCTCTCTCTCTCTCGAGAAGCTGATAATCATCGCAGACGACAACAAAAGAGAATGCTCTGCGCTTACCTTTGCCATTTTATTTTTATGTCTCTGTAGTACGTTTTAATGAAGTTGAATTTTGTTGCAGGGGCAGCTCCTCAACAAATCAGACTTTAGAAGAGACTCTTCAGAAAAAAAAGAGAAAAAAATCGCGAAGACAGAAGAAGAAATAAAAATGTCGATTGGAATTTAACAACTCTTTGTGCAGTGAAATGCGGCGAGCAGCGGCGAGACTACAGCGAAGGCTCTCGAGCGTAACCGCGACGACGTCGTCGTCGTCGTCGTCTCTCGGTGGTGGTGATGTTCATCCTCAGTCGTCGCTCTTCCTCCTCAAAAGATATCTCTCTGCGGCGGCAGCGGTGCCCGAACAGAAACTTTCCATGGACGATAAAAATTTCCTCGACGGATCCTACGTGCGTCGTTCTTCTCTTCTTTTTCTCGTCGTTGTTTACTCACCACTTCTTCTTTGTCTTCTTTTTTAATTCTGACATAAACAGGACGTGGAGCTTCTGCCAACAGGACAGATCCGATATCGGTCTCCGCACAATCGAGTCATCGGTCCGGCGTTGGTGCCACCGCAATCGTTCGATTCTCCGTTGCCGGCGATTGACGATTTCGACGACTGGGACGTTGGCGCTCTCGTGGAACGAAAGAAGAAGAAACAGAAAGAGAAACAAAAGGAATTATTAGAAAATCAAATAGAGTTACCTATGAGAGGTTTGTTTAGCGTTTTAGTCGAGCGCAAATCGCAACTGAGGATTAAAGAAGAGTCGCCGGAAAATCTCGAGTTCGTCGCCAGACGGGAAAGGCAAAGACGGGTGGAAAACGAAAGCGTGAACGACGAGATTAAACGATACAGAGAGATGAGCGAACAGATGGCACAAGTTGGCGCGGGCGCGAATTTACCAGCAGTGCGACAGTTGTTGACGTCGTTTTACGAGCCGTTAATGGTTGGTGTAGAACGAGAACAAAGCATGATTAGTGAAGGCGTGCCCGGCTTCGATCGAAGAGTGTACGGACCGTATTTACAATTATTAGGAGCGGATAAAATAGCCGTGATTTCGTTACACACGATAATTTCCATGCTCATGCGTGGGGTAGAAAAGACGAGAGGCGATGTGTTTCGCGACCATTCACGTGAACACGGCGAAGCCGGGAGCGTGAAGTTTGTTCGTCTGGCGAGCTCGCTAGGCCGAGTGATTGAAGCCGAAGTGAATTTATCGCGATTGCAAACGAGGGAAAAGTTATTGTCGGCGCGATACCGCGCCGGATTGATCAACATGGAAGATATCGTGGAAACGTTTAACCAAGAGAGACACGCCGGTGAAAACGAAATGATTGCAGAAAGAGAACGGGAAGAGAAAATCGCAAACATCGATAGAGAGATTCGCGAAAAGAATTTGATAAAGGAAAGCGATATTACGAGCACGATGCTCCAAAGAGATTCGACAAAGAAATTGAAATCAGTTCGCGCGGTTTCGGAACAAGCGAAGAAAGCGCTAGATAACGCCGACTGGGGTTCAGTTCTTCACTTGAAAGTCGGCGCGGCAATCATCGCCATCGTTTTGGATGTGTGTAAAATTAAAGTGCCAGGACCGGAAACCGCGGAGACAGGCGAGAAAATTGAGGTGCCGGCTTTTTATCACGACTATTCGTTGGAACCAAACGCGTACCAGGGATGGAAACAGAAAGCCAGTCCGAACAATCGATCGGGGACAGTGCATTGGCACGATTCTTTTTTCCGATTCGTGCATTCGGCGACGTTGGCGAGAGCGAGGAGCGCGATTACGAGACACAAACCGATGATTGTTCCTCCTAGACCGTGGGAATCGTACAACAAAGGTGGTTATTTAAATTCGAATTCAGTCGTCATGCGAGGGAATTACTCGAGAGACGGTCCTTCGGATGGGCAAATGAAACTTCTAGCAGAACGCGTCGGCGAATACGACAACGTTTTTGGCGCCTTGAATGTGCTCGGCTCGACCGCGTGGGTGATCAACACGGACATTTTAGAAGTCATCGAACAAGTTTGGCGAGAGAAGAAGTACGCGGGTGGTTTTGGTGGTGGTATCGCAAACATACCGCCTCGAGCAGAGTTAAATTTACCGAACTGGCCTTCGAGCGAGTTTCGATTACGGCGCGAACGCAATGGACCTCTCTACGCGACGGCGCTACCGTCCTCGAGAGAAGTTGGCGAGTTCATGAGAGCTTTAAACCGAGCGAAACAAACCAATCGCGAGTTGCATTCACAAAGGTGTGATTTTGCCATCAAGCTTCAAGTCGCCAGAGAAATGAAGAACGAAGAGCGCATATACTTTCCGCACAACGTTGATTTCCGCGGTCGCGCGTATACCATGCACGCGCACTTGAACCACATAGGGTCTGATTTTTGTCGAGGTACTTTGAAGTTTGCCGATGCAAAACCGTTAGGTGAGAACGGTTTAGATTGGTTATTTATTCAGTGCGCGAACTTATACGGCGGTGGAGCGGATAAACTCCCTTTACATCAGCGCGTCGAGTTTAGCAAGCTAAACTTAGAGAAGATTAAGAAATCTGCGGAGGATCCGCTCGGCCCTGAAGGGTCTTGGTGGCAAGACGCCGATGACCCGTGGCAATGCTTGGCCACGTGCATGGAAATAATTAAAGCGATCAACTCGAAAGACCCGGCGAAGTACATGTGTAATTTGCCCGTTCACCAAGACGGGTCGTGCAACGGTTTACAACACTACGCGGCCTTGGGCAGAGATTTCGCCGGTGGACGAGCAGTAAATTTGGTCCCCGCCGATCGTGGTGCGGACGTTTACACCGGTATTGCGAATGTTTTGAGAGACATCGTTCAAAAAGACATCGAAAATTGTGATTACAAAGACGAAGAATCCGTGGAACGAATGAAGTTGGCAAAACTTCTCATCGACCAAGTCGATCGAAAACTCGTCAAACAAACGGTCATGACATCCGTCTATGGAGTCACTTTTGTCGGCGCTCGAATGCAGATTTCAGCGCGCTTGAAAGAACGCGTCGGTTTCGAAAGCGAAAGCGTCCGGTACCGAGTCGCGGCATACGCCGCAAAACGAACTTTGGACGCTTTGAACGACATGTTTCAAAACGCTCGCGAAGTCATGGGATGGCTCACGCATTGCGCCTCGGTCGTGACGAAAGTCAACGCCCCTGTCCAATGGACAACCCCGCTCGGTCTTCCTGTCCTTCAACCGTATCGAAATCAAACGCAAAAGTCAGTCCGCACGTTGCTCCAAACCTTTGTCCTCAGATCGGAAGACGAGAAGCAAAAAGTGAACAAATCGAAACAGCGATCGGCGTTCCCGCCAAACTACATCCACTCCATCGATTCCACGCACATGATGATGACCGCTTTAGAGTGTTCTCGAGCAAACATCACGTTCGCCGGCGTCCACGATTCTTTCTGGACCCACGCCGGAGACGTCCCGGTCATGTCTCGAATCCTCCGCGAAAAATTCATCGAGTTGCACGAAACGCCTCTTTTGGACAACTTATACGAAGAGTTGAAATCAACCTATCCGGAAGTTGCCGGTGAGTTTTTGCCTCCTCCAGAGTACGGGGACTTGGACATCGAAACCGTCAGGGATTCCGCGTATTTCTTTAGTTAATTGTTAGTAGTTAGAGTGTATTAGCGAAGTGTATAGCAGTAGTAGAGTAGTAGCAGATGATTTTTGTGTTGTCTTTTCATTTTCGCGTGTGCAACCTGTCTTTTCTCGCTTACAAAAACTTCATTAATTAATTAAAAAATGAACCGAGAAGTGGCCTCTTCGGAAAAGCTTTCCTCCGGCGAAACCGCCTACGGGGAAACGAAGTATCTCTGGATGAACGTCAAAGTCTTGTCGATTATCGTTGGATGTACGTTTATTGTTGTTCGTATTCCTCTCTTCTTCTTTGTCTTCTTCTTTTCCCGAATGTGATGATGAAAAGACGAAAGCGCGTCTCGTAGTTCTCGTACTCTGTTTTGTTCTTCTCGCTTGCGGGCCTTTACGTGCACTGCTTCAACTGACCACCACCTTTCGCGATTATTATTAAACAGACTGCATCATCGGCTCGCAACTCTCCGTGGTGAACAAACTCGCCGTGTCGGATTTGAAGCTCCCGAATACAATTTTAATACTTCAGTTCGTCTCCTGCGTGTGTTTATTAGGCGGAGCGCACGCGATGAACGTCATACAAATATCCAACATCAATCGCGAGACTGTTCTTGGGTTTATACCTTTATCCATCGCGTTTTTTGGTTTACTGAGCGCCGGGATGTGGGTGATGAAAGAAGCGCCGTTGGAGACGTTCATCGCGTTCAAGTCGACGACGCCTATTTGCTTTTCGATGATCGATTATATATTTTTAGGAAGAGCGTTACCGAGAGCGAAATCAATCATGAGTATGGTTGGTATTACTTTAGGTGCTATTTATTACGTCCACGGAGACGTTTTGTCCAACGCCGCATCGTACGGATTGTGCGTCGTTTTTATCGTCTTCGCGTGTTTGGAAGGTTCCATCGCCAAGGACACCATCAACCGCTACAAGATGAACAGTTGGTCGAGAACATTTTTGATGAATTTGATAAGCATACCGATATCGTTTATGTTGGCATTGTTTACGGGGGAGTTATCGCACGCTGGTAATTTGGAAGATGTGCACGGAGACGCTTTAGAGTTTACCAACAGAGCGGTGTTGGCTTTGGGTTGTTCGTGCGTGTTTGGCGTCGGGATGGGCGTCTTTACCATGCTCATCAGAGACGCGTTGAGCGCGACATCGGTGTCCGTCGTGGCTACTTGTAACAAATTTTTGAGCGAAATTGTAAATTATTTCATATGGAACAACCACGCGTCTTTAGACGGTGCCGGAGCGGTGTTTTTTATCATTTTCTGCGGCGCGTTTTACGAACAGTCGCCGTTGCGGAAAGGGGAGATTGGTTTTTCCAAAAAGAGCGCGTGTCCGTGTTTGCCGAGGCACGTGGTCAACGCGATGTTCAATCTCGTCGGTATGGGGACCGTTAGTACCGGAGACGTTGGAGTTGACGACAGAGACGCAGAGTTAGCGAATAAAAACGCGAATTAATTTAATCTACTTACTTAGAAAATTTTACCACTTAGAAGCAGGAGAGAGAGCTATTAGAAGCGATAGGTCGTGTTGTCGAACTAACATGTATACTACTTTAAATAAATTAGTCATAATCTACAGTTTTACAGCAATCTATTTTGCACTCCGTTCAAGTGCGCGGCACCTAATATCGCAATGACCGTTTTCTCAGTTCCTTTTTGTTCCTCGCATTTCTGGCGAATACTCTCCGAGAGCACGTCGTTGCGTTCTCCCAACAACGCGACTAACATCAATCGAGACAAAACCACGATTTGGAACACGTCTAAAAAGAGGAAAAGTACGGACAACGTCTCGTCCAAGATATCTGCGCTTTGCACGAGACCAACTCCTCCAGATGCCGCCGTCGCTAGAACGTCCCCGCCGCCGCTCGTTTCCATCGCCTCGACCAACCCCGGCAAATTCGCCAACCCGAAATAAAACGAAAGCAAAGGCACGACTAATTTTGGCGACTTCAATAACCACGCCAACGGGTACCGAAACAAAGAAATTGGCAACGCCACGAGTAACCTCCCGTCTAACAAGAAATCTTGCAACGATAAAGTCTGCACGTCCTTCCCGAACTCTTTCGTCGGGTACAATTCCGTCGCCGAGTACCGCACCAAATCCTCTCTCACCCTTTTCCAACCGTCGATGCTCTTCACATCTTCCAGCGTTTCCTTGAATATCCGTTTCATGTTCTGCCCGAGATCGTCTATGGACTGGTCCCCGAGCGAGACTTGCGATTGATCCTCCACCAATTCCTGCGCCGCTTGAAACTCGTTATCCAACAGTTGACGCCTAATAGTTCCTGGACGTTGAAACTCCAACGTTTTCTCCCATCGTTTTTCGCACGACTCCAGGACTAAACATCCAAACGTGCCGTCCTCGATGGCTTTTGAGGTCATCTCGTGTACGAGCTCGATCGAGCGCGGGTTATAATGCATGGTGCCGATTAAACACACTTTCGTGTTTGAGTGTTTTTCTCGGAACGTCAGAGATTGGAACGACTTCACGCTCGACTTTTGATTCTTCTTACTCGTATTACTATCATCTTTAGACGCGGACGAGGACGACGTCACGCGTGAGCAAAACACATTGTTATTCAGGAGTGTAAAGTTTCGCATGACGCGATGATGATGCTCCTTTTCTCTGTCTCTGTCTCTCTCTGTGTTTAACGAATACTCACAGAAGTGACGTGTGTTGTTCTCAATAAGGAAGTTGAATGAAAAAGGAGAAAAAAAACACGCACGGAAGAAGGAAAATGTCAGAGTTCTTCTGTTGTTGTTGTCGTGTACATCTTTCTTTCTTTCTGTCTCGATTTCAAAACGAGTTACAATTATATTTTCACTCACGTGTCGTGAAGAGGACGACGGGACGGATTGCTCGTTTCCCCCTGCATCGGCTTTTTCTTTTTCTTTTTCTTCGTCTTTGCGTTGGCGCCGAATTCGCGAGCGGTAAGAGCGGCGGTATTCGCGTCGCCGTCGTTTTCAGGCGGCGTTGGACCTCCTTCTTCTCCTTCTTCCTCTGCGTTCTCCCTTGTCGATGTTGTGTTGCTTCGGGTTTTCTTCTTCGTTTTCTTCGTTTTCATTTTCTTCGCAGTAGTTGCGCCACCGTCATTCGTCGCTTCTGATTTTCCGCCACCGTTTCGTTGTTTCCGTAACAACGTGCGCGCGACTTCGAAGAACAATTCTTCAACGCCTTCCCCGGTTTTTGCCGAAGATGTGACGCACATGTGACACCCGAGTTCGTTCGCCATGCGATTGGCGCGGTCCATGGATACGAATACCGCATTGCCGTCGTCGTCTTCGACAATCTCGTCACCGCCGTTCCCTCCTCTGCTAGAAGAAGAAGGCTCCTCGATCCTATCCTCGTGTTCGTCCGTAATCTTGTCCATTTTATTCCCGCACAAAATAATCAAAGCGTCTCTCTTCTCGCACTTCTCCTTTAATTCGTTGATCCAAAATCTCGCCTTCTCGAACGACTTCTCGTCGTCCAGCGCGAACACGACTATCGCCACGTGCGCTCGGCGGTAGTAGAGATTCGCTAAACTCTCGTACCTTTCCTGACCGGCGGTATCCCAGATTTCAAACTTAACTCTTCGCCCTGTTTGTGGTGGCTTTTTCATTTTTATTAAACTCTCATCTTTATCGCTTTTGTTGACTTCAATCGTCCTCGCCACGAACGCGGCGCCAACCGTCACTCGAGAATCAACGTCAAACGTATTCGTGGCGAACCGATTGACGATGCAGGACTTCCCAACCCCGCTGTCGCCGAGTAAAACGACTTTCGTTTTCAAAATTTCATCTCGTTCTTCTCCTCTTTGTTGTCGAGAAGAGGAAGAGGAGGAAGCGCCTCTCGTCCGTCTTCTCTCGTCGTTGTTGTCTTCTTCTTCTTGTGAGGAGGTATTACCGAATAACTGACGAAACAATCTCGAATGATGTTGAGAAGAACTCGGAGTCGATTGCGCGCAGCCCATTATTTTCTCTTTTTCGCGTCTTTAGAAAGAGTGACTTCGAGAGACTTCTTAAAAAAGTCTTCTTCTTCTTCTCTCTAAAAGTAGGTTTGTTCTCACCTGGTGTTCGTGTACACTTACACGCGTTATTTAGTAGACGTTTTCTTCTCTGGAATAACGGACGAGAATAAATCTGAGGAAAACGAGATCTCTCTTCTCTCTCTCTTGGAAAAACTCGTTTGATCAAATTTTCTTCTCTTCTTCGTCTCACCTTTTTGACGTTTGATTTTTGCAAGAAGAGAAAAGTTTCTGTTGCACAACAAACGAGAAGAATTTTTGACAAAAGTCATCGCACACACACAAAAAAGACAGCTCTAGAGACAAAATTTTCTCTCTCTTCTCTCTCTCTGCTTCCACGACAACAGAAGAACAACTCTTCTTATACGCTTTGAGACGAACTTTAGTATTTTAGTAGCTCTGCATATACGAGTCGTAATAAACGCAGCGGTACTTTTTTTGTCGTCCTCGCACTTTGAGAACGAAAGAGTCGGAGAGAGAGAGAGTGCAGAGAGAAGAGAGAGGGAATAATAATACTATTACGAGTAATGACCGAGAAAAGAGCGAAAGAACTCCAACTCGATGCGAAGTGGGAAGCCGCCATCGACGTCTCGTTGAGACGAATCGTCTACGGCGCGATTGGTGGGACCACTTTGGCGATGTTGATGTGTCGAGGGACGACGGCGAGGACGGCAGTGGCGGCGTTTGGAATCGGTATCGGCGTTGGGAGCGCGTACGAAGATGCCAGCAAACTTTTTAAGTAGGGTAGTCTTTTATGAAATACGCAATACTATAGTTTGCGATTAAAAATAATACTGATAATGTTCTTCGTGTCTCTCTCTCTTGTACTAATGTTCGTGTCTCTCTCTCTCTCTCTGTATAAGCCTTCCGTCGTTATGCTGCCGCGACTCTTCTAAAAGTCTGGATGCGCTTCTATGTCCTCGACAATTGTAGCGTATTGTTCGTACGTTGGTTCCGAGCACCCTTTTTCTCGTAAGTAGTTTACGCACTCCGTTTGCTCGTAGTAACGAGCGTAAGCGATATAGACAAAAACGAGCGGCGCTCTCGCCTTCTCCAATAAGTATTTAAGGCAACCGAGTTGGCCATGCCTTGCAGCATTTACCACGCAGTTGAGCTTATCCTCATAGGAGGATATCATTCTTTTTTCAACGAGATATTTCACGATGTCCACGCGACCATCGATTATTGGCTGTAGTATCACGTGCCTGTGTGTTCTCACATCACACGGGCAATGGTTAGAGATGCAATACTTCAACATCTCGAGATTACCTTTATATGCGGCCTTATTAATCGTCCATTCATCCCACTCGCACTGTTTCACTTCTCTCGCCCACTTGAGCAACTCGAGTTTGTTCGTTCCAGCAACTTGAGCGCAAAACCAGGCTTGGTCTTTCACATTTCCACATGGAAATCTCTCTCCCCATTCCATGTTGTTCCACGCAAACTCCAAGGTAGAAATGGATGAACATTCATGAATATTCCAACTCAATTTCGAGAGAATCTTTGCGTACGCAAGCACCTCCCAACTTCCTCCACTCGCCCCTGCAAAGAAAAACCGATCCGTCTCGTTCAATTTCGGAAGCACATGCGATGTGAAAACATCCTTCTGATGCAACACCAACCCGGTCCATAACTTCGTCGGTCCAAGCTTCAACCGCTCCATTTCCGCGGCGAGCTCTTCTTTCTCCTTTTTCTTCTTCCTCTTCTGCGCGCCGGATACCTGCTTCCCCATTATCTTCTTCGTCGTCTTCTTTTTCCTCTCGAATTCTAAAAAAGCCGTTTTCCTTCTTTTTTTTTTAAAGCGTGCAGAGTATTTTGACGAGAAAGAATGTAAAAATGTCTCTTCGTTAGTAAAACCGCCAGTCGTCGTGTGAAAACAACGACAGAATAATCAGAGAGGATTCTCTTTTAGCAGAGCGTTGATACGCACAACACGCACACACACAGTTGAGAGCGTTTAAAGAGAAAGAGACGCCACATCAATCATGTTTTTCGGTGGTGGTGGAACGCACAACCGCAACAGCAGCAACACGAACACGACGACGAGCGCCACGACGACGACGACGAACAAAGGAGGAGGAGGAGGAGAAAAAGTCGTCGTCCCGAGAACGTTTAAGCTTTTGGAAGAACTGGAAGCCGGGGAGAAAGGGACCGGGGTGAACTCGCACCATTGCTCGCTCGGGTTAGCGGACGACGGTACTATTACTTTTAACTCTTCTTCTTCGTCCAACCGGCGCGAGAGGGAGTATTTAGTCTTTTCTTCTTGCGCGCGATTTCTTTTTTTCTCTCGTGTCATCGATCGTCGTTGTGCTTTTGTGTGATTTACTCGCAAAACGCGGTATTCGATGCAGAACGAAACCCACTCATTTATGCGAACAACACATTCTCTTTCTTCCTAACATTTAACAATTCTACAATAATGCTACTACTATTGATAAAACAACAGATGACAACGACGACTTGCGATATTGGAACGGTACCATCTTAGGCCCGATGCAATCGTCTTACGAAAATCGCATCTACTCTTTACGCATAGAAGCCGGGGAAGGGTACCCGATGCAACCGCCGACGGTGACATTCATAACGAAAATTAACTTACCGTCGTGCGTGGATGGGCGAACAGGGAAAGTTGATTTAGGAAAGATTGGGGTGACGAGAGGGTGGACGCCGCAGAATTCGATTAGCGACGTGTTGGGGGCGATATTCCACGCCATGGCGAGGTCGGAGAACAGAAAGTTACCGCAACCAGAGGAAGGAACGGAGTTTTGATATACATATATATTATAATATATATAATCACACTAGCAGCGAGCAAGAAGAAATTTGTAGTTAATAACAACACAATATCAACTTTTATAATACTAAAGCGTTTCTTTTCCTTCGTCGTCTTTCTTTCAAGCGTTGTGTTTTTTATTCTATTACATCTAAAACCTCCTAGTACAAAATGAATTCAAAATAACTCGCTATTTTCGGCCAACGCGCACGCGCCAAAGTGAATGCTCCCATCCGCTCTCTCCATGAATCCTTTAATCACCCTCTCCACGCTTTGTTTCAACAAATCTCCTCTCTCGATTTCCCCGTGGTCGATGGCGCTTTGCTTCCTCCCGTCCAGCTCGTACAATCTCCCGTCTCGCTCGACCAACGCGATGAAATGTAAATCAATCTTCGCATCCAGAGAAGGCACTTCCGTATCTCCCGCGTTCACCGCTGTCGCGTGATACGACTCTAAATCCGTGTCTGTTTCTACGAATTTCGCGCGTTCGTCCGGGGTCATGTCCTTGGTCTTTTCGAAAAATCTTCGAAAGTAATTTTTGTTTTCTTCTTCGTCTTCTTCGTTTTGGTCTGTCAAAACGTCCTCTCGATTGTTCATGATCGCGTGGAACACTCCGATCGTCCCGCACGCGTTTCCAACCGTTTGTTTCATGTAATACACGTTCGAAGAGACTTCGTTTGCCCTTTTCCCGTTCTCAATATCTTCTCGCTCTTCTTTTTGAAATCGTTCGGACTTGTCCGTGATTGGAAACAACAACACGACCGCTCGACAGTTTGGCGGCACCATCGCCAATAACTCGTCGTCGAAACCGAAAATGTCCGACCACGCGTACGCGGTGGAAAGACCCAACGCGTAGCTGAAATCGTTCAGAACGGATGGGTTGGATTCCAACGGGAGCCATTTCGGAGGAGGTTTGTGTGACATTTTTGTTTTTGTTGTGAAGTTTTGTGGCGACGGTTCGTTTTCCGTTTTGGAGTTCAAATACGAGAGCACGTAGTAGTTTAATAAAACAATAATACTTAAATGTATAACATAGGTAGTACAAAACGTGTTTCTTTATTATGTTTAATGCTGATGATTAGATTGCGACTTTGGAAGCGGTGTTGCGAACTTCTTCTTCTTGGCAGTCTTTGGCGTCGCCGCCGATGGATTTGGAATTTTCATTCAACGGCAAAGACGCGTCGTTGTCGTCGCTGTCGTTTCTCTCCGTTCGGTCGTCGCTGGACGTGTGCTTCAATTCATTTTCTTCCTCATCTCGGGTCGGGTAGTGAGGCGTTTTCGGCTGCTCTCCTCTTGCATCTTCTTCTTCTTCTTCTTCTTCTTCTTGAAAGAGAAGCGCGTCGAGAGGCGTCGGGTCAAGCGCGTCTGCAATGTTCGTTGCCTCTTCTGGCTTAACCGTCTTCTCGTCGTCGCCATTATCATCCTTATCTACGATATCATCGCCACTTAACCCCAAATCGGTAATCATATCGTCGTCGACGATGACGTCGTCGTCGTCGTCGACGCCGTCTTCAACCTCGTCGGGATCGTCCAAATTTTCCTCTTCTCCGGTTTTACCGACGACGTCGTCGCCACCAACAGTCATGAACGTCGCGTTTGCGATCTGGTTGTCAAAGTCGTCGTCGTAGCCAAACATGGCAACATCTTCCGGGTTCTCTGCGTTAATTACTTCCAAATGTCTTCCAGTAGTAACCAAGAAAGACTTCAACGATTCGAGCTCTTCCAAGAGAATGACCCGTTCGCGTTCAGTCATTTGAGCCATTCTGTTCTCGCCTCCGGTGTGTTCTTGAAGTTGCAGCTGCACGCGCAAGTGCTGCGAAGCGGCTATCGCCAATGGCGCGACGCGATCTTTCAGCGCGTCGAAATGCTTACCCAAACGAGCGAGTCTCGCGGCAGAGGAGTTTCCATTCAGATCAACGTTTGCCAATAAATCCGCGTCGTTCTTGATAACTTTGTTGTTCGCGTTAATGTTATGCTTCGTTTTTGCTTTTTTGCTCTTGGTGTTGTGCGTTGATTTATTCTTTGCTGCTGTTGGTTTTGTTGTTGTTGTTGTCTGCTGTTCTTGTCGCTTCTTTGTCAAAGCGGCGTATTTCTTTCGAATCTCCGCAAACTCTTCTTGCTTTCTCGCCACGCGTTTCTTCAACCTTTCCGTGAAGTTCTTTTCCGCAGATTCCATCGATCGTTTCACCGCGTTTTCGTATGATTTAGACGCCTTCGATTTCTTCAACACATCAAAAAAGGTGTTGTACGGTACGAGATCAGCGCGCAAACATTTAGCCGTGGAATCGTCGAAGAACGCGATCGTTCTTGTCGCGGATGATTCTTTGCCTTTACAGACGCCTGGCCACCATCCGTGACCTTTCACACGTCCCCAAACGTGCGCACCAACTTTCGGCCAGCTCTCGGACATCTGCGCGACAATCTCAGACATTTTACCTTGCGCCGGTAACGTGACTTTACTCTTTGATTTCTTTGTTTTCGTCGTGTTATTTTTGTTTTCATCTTTTTCGTCGTCGGCGTCGCACCATTCGAGCGTATCCGCCTCGATGTCGATATAATCCAACACCCCTTCGTTCTCTCTTTTCACCATGTCGTACTTCACGCAGTGTCTTTTCACCACTTGGTCGTAGTTTACGATCGTTCCTCGATGATACACTTGTTCGCCGATCCAAAAAACTTCAACTTTCTTGCCGATATACGCTCTCTTCGCCCTCAACTCTTCAAAGTCTATTTTGACCACGGCGGCGGCGGCGCCTGCGTTCGATTTATCCGCCGCGGCTGATTCCATTTTTCGTTTTTTAGTGCTGCCGTTTTCTTTGTTATTATTATTACTGTTTCCTTTGCTATTTCCTCTCTTGTTTTTCTTATTCGACGATCCCGGTCGTTCGTACGTGTTGATGCGTTCGTAGTCTTCGGTATCGTCGAACAAAATCTTTGGCTTGACGGACCTTTTCGATTTGCGAATACCATTCTCGTCGAATTCTGCGGCAACAATAGTAGGTGTTACTATTGTTGTTGTTGTTGTTGTTGCTGTCGTCTTCGCCTCGGATCCGTCGCCTTCTGCTCGAAGCGTCGACGCGCTCACGAATTTCGTCTTGATGGGCAGTTCCCCAGCTTTCCTCTTTAACCTCTGTTGTTGCGAGAATAAAGTCTCGTCGCCGATACTCGTTGGAGTCTCCGATGAAGAGAGAACGTGTGGTCCCGCCGCGGTGTTTTTTAATAGCAATTGTTTTTGTTCTTGTTGTTCATGTTGTTGTTCCTTTCGAGCATCGAGAGATGGATTCTTCGACATTTTCATCGTCATCGTCATCCCGTCGGCCTTCTCCAATTCGAACAACGATAATGATGAAGCTTTTTCTTCGTGAGAATGATGATTACGAGAAATAGTCCCCGCGTTTCGCTCCTCCTCGGAGGAAGTGTTGTTGTTGTTGTTGTTATTCAGCGCCGCCGCGACCATTCTCTCGTCGCTACTACTCCTCGAGAGAGAGAGAAGACTGAAATTACGGAGAGAGAATTATAAGAGGTGCCTTCTCTCAAATTAGGGAAATATATTCTCTCGCGAGACGATGATGATCGCACACACACGCCCTCTCTTTGATTGTGCTTTTGTGGTCGACTGGGTTTAATCCTCGATCTCTTTTTTTAAGAGAGAGAGTACTTGCGCTTTCTGCTCTCTCTCTCTCTCTTCTGTGCCTTGATGAGAGTAGTATGACAGAGATAACAGCGTTCTGATATATAAACACTCCTTTATGAAAGAGAGCGATACTCTTGCGAGAGAGTAAGTGTAAAGAGATTTGATTTATTCTTTGAACGAGAGACGATCACTCAAAACACCCGAGAGAGAGAGTGTTCGAGAGAACAACACAAAAAAGAGAGGTTTTTTTTCGCTCTCTTCTGTCCCACAAAAGACCAAAAATTTCAGAAAGACGAGCGATTTTCTTTCTTCCGCATGAAAAACGCTTTTGTTCCTCAAAATTTTTCTCGCAAATTATATATATAATGTATGTACTTCACATGAAACAACCCCGATGAGTGAAGAAGAAGAGAGATGACGACAAACACTCGTCGTCGCGGAGTGCAGTTACTGCTCTCCTCGCTGTCGTCGTCGTCTTCGCGAGAACGAAGAGCGAGGAGTCACCGCTCGTTAGCGTCGACTTCGAATTCTTCTTCTTTGAAAAAATCATCATCGGCAACGACGGCGAACAACAACAACAACAACAGCTCGTCTTCTTCATCTTCGTCTTCGTCTTTAGTGCACTTAAAAAACTTCCAAACGCAACAAGAATACGCGAGAGCGATTGAATTAGGGAAACCTGCACCGGAAAACGCGTGGTGGTGCTACAAGTACTTCTGGGACCCGATCGTCGTCGTTAAGAATAAAACAGATGTTGTTACTCATTCTAAAAAGAAGACGAGAACAGATTACGTTTTGCGAGTGCAACGGGATTCTTCATTTGGCGCGATAAACTCGTACTTTCCTACGTTTGTGTATAAGATATTGAGTGGGTACAGAGGGCACTTACCGAAGAAAGAGTACGACGAGGAGAATCTATTGAGTAATAATAACTTCCCGTGGATGTGGATGTGGCTGAGGCAGGCGACGTCGATGGAGTCGTGGTTCCCGACGCAAGTGCCGGTGTTGGCGCACGTCATCGGCGAAGGAGAAACGAAAAGGAAACCACCTCCATTTAGCGGAACACCGAAGAAATTAACCAAGTATTATCAGTTGAAAGCGAAAAACACGATGGAGATGACCGTACAAGGTAATCAGTTGTTAGACTATATGAGCGCGAATAGTTTGTTGTATTACAGTTCGCAATCCGGGAACGACTGGTGGTCCAAATGGCCTTTGAAGATGTCGCTGAAGAAGAGGAGACAGTTATGGTTAACCATCGTCGGGCTACCGAAAGAGGAAAGTTTGTTAATGCACGAGGGTTTACATAATCAAATGCTTAGGGACGCGAGTTTCGTGTACGCGACCGATTGGACGTTTTCGAAAAAGTTAAAGAAGACGTTTTTAGGGACAGTCGGCACAGCTTCGAGACCAGACTCGAGAGAGCGCGATTTGGTTATTCGGAAGAAGGTAAAAACTAGTAATAATAAGAACAACTCGGCGCAATGGGTATCTACGCATCAGATGAAAGAGTTGGTGGATCCGCACGTCGTCGCGCCGACGTATTTCCCGTTTCCATTTTTTAACAAAGAGGCGAGTAATAATCCGTTAGTCGTCGCCTTCGTTTTGCCGGCGAAAGCAAGAAATGAGAAAGCGGTGGAAGAGCTGTCGGACATTTTCAGATTCGCGCGAGAAACCAACGTGGACGTTGCCGTTTGTGGATTACAAGTGGAAGATAATAAGAGTATGTCGTCCCTCGACAATACGTACGATAAATGGCGATCCTTACAAAACGAAACCGTGAGATTGACTCGAGAGGCATGCTTAATCGAATGGGAAAACCGAATAGGGAATAAAATTATGGATCAGGAGAGAGCGTTTATTGATGCTGATTTAGATTTAGATGCGACTATAGAAGCCTTGAAAGCAGGTCAGTGTCCCTCGAGCAAAGCGAAAGAGAAGTTTGATGATATCGCGTGGACGTTTGCAAAAACGGAAGAAGTGGAAGACAAGAAGAAGGACGGGTATCTCGGTCGCGCGATTCGATTTTTCGTACAGCTGGGATTTGATAACACACGCACCGACGAGTTGCTACAGTTTGAGAACTTTGGCACTCGAGCGAAAGTTGCCATCTTGGATACCAAGAAATTTTTGAACGGGGAGATGACGGAAGGCGATATAACAAGCAGAGAAGCATCGCGAAGAGCAAAAGTCGAGACACTCTCTTCTTCAGATTTAGAAATATTCCCGCCTTTGACACAAGTCGAGGATATTTTGCGAAGATTTAGACGTGCTTATAACGTAGCAAAAGCGAAAGAAACGGTTTCGGATTTTTTGACCTATAATTTAGTGTGGTGGGCGAGCGATTCGGTAATCCCCGTAGGAGTACTTCGATACGTCTATGAGTCGAAAATTAAAAAATGTATCGATGAACTCGATCGAGCCGGTTTATCGAGGAAAGATCCGTATTTCATCAAAGTAATGGGAAATGTCGAAGCGTACGAGAAAATCATGACGTTTGAAGAACAGAATCTAGAAGACATGAAGGAAAAACTGAACGAGTTGAGATTTTTGTGCGACGACGAAGCGTCGCCTATTCTCGCGCAAGATGAGGAGGAAATCGACACTCTCATACATCGCGTGATCAAAGCGAACGAGGAAGCGAGCAAACGATTCGCGTATTTTCAAGAGAGGGATAAGTTATCTCTCCTTCCGGAATGGAAGGACTACGTTGGTAAAGGTATTTCCTTCGCTGATATTAACTCGAGATCAAATGAGTTTACCGAACTCATGCAAATGATGGCCAATCGATTGCAAAAGCTCAAGGATTGTAAAGAACTCTTTCGCGCGATGGATGAAAATGACCACTTTGCGTTGAAAAATAAAATTACCGAAGCGAACCTTCCGAACTCGGTGATTGAGAAAGCAATACTGCGTCAGAAAGAACTTCAAAAAGCGTACGCGCAGTATCTCAAAGATACGAGAGTGAAAAGAGGGATGAGCGCGTACATGCAACGGTACGAGGGTGAGGTAAACGCTGGGAAATCGATTTGGTACGACAGGAAAAAGGTTTTAGGCACGGGTTCACTTGGAGTTGTCGTCTATGAAGGGTATTATGACGAGAAACATCCGACAACAGGCAAAATCAAACCGCACGATGCGGCGATTAAAAGAATCCCGCTCGATGCGGATAGCAAAAATGCGGACGAGCGAAGACAATTACTCCGAAGAGAGTTTGAGGTTCACCGAAAAATAGCATCGAGAAGAATCACTCGTTTATTCGGCGCAGAGTTAAATGTACACGAAGACGATGATGACTCAAACAAAGCCGCATACGTGGCAACGGAATTATGCGGCGAGACGCTTACATCCTGGTTAGTCAACGGCGGGGTTGCGCTCAAGAAAAAAGATACAGATTTTAAGAAAGCTCGTCAAAGCGTTAAAGAAATCCCGTGGGAGGAACGTGTTAAAGTTGTGAAGCAAATAGCCGTCGCTTTGAAGGAAATACACGCCTCTGGAGTCGCGCATAACGACATCAAGGCTGATAATTGTTTGAAAAGTAGGAATGACGAGATATTCGAAGAAGAAGGAGAAGAACCAACGAAAATCTTTAAAATTTCGGATTTTGGCCTCGCGAAAGAATTCGACGATCGCTTCCAATCGTTCGAAGGAACTCAAAGAAAGGCACAAAGTTTCACGTCGCAGTATGGCATGGGTCCTTCCACTGTGGGCACTGGAAGTATGCAAAACCCGTTGAGAAAACCCCCTGAAGAGCTCTCCTGGGACGGATCTGGGGTGGTGCAACTCACTCCGAAGAGAGACGTCTGGGATCTCGGGTGCTTGGCTTTTCAAGTGCTCACCGGGGCGTGGTCTCCTTATTCTTCAGTGGAAATCAAAGAGGACGATGTCGCCGCGATTACGAGGATGAATCACAAGAAAAGAGAAGGAAGGTACGAAAATTTGAACACTCTTTTACAAGTCGCGAATTTACCTCGGCACGTCCAAGTCGTCTCCAACTATCTGATTGGAAAGACGCTGCATCAAAATCCAAAAAAACGCCCAACTTCTGCGGAGTTCGTGTCAATGATGCAACTGTGTGATCCAGAGTTTTGTATGGAGCAGATAGAGGATGTTGCCGATAGATCCAACCCGGGCAAAGTCGGCAGAGCGAAGAGTTTAATCGGAGATCAAACCACACAAAATTTAGTCGAGAGAGCATGGGTTGGTCGAAAAGCCGACGTGAGGAGAGTGACGGATAATATCAACAACTGGAAAGATCACATCCTGTCGAGTTTATTACAAAGGTCAGAACGAAGAAGAGCGGAAGATAGTGGCAGCAGCGGCAGCAACAACGCGAGACCACTGACGAGATCCCAGAAACGGCGAGCGGCCCGAGAACGACGTCAGAAAGAGAGAGTTATTGCCCCCGATGACACCAACGATAGCGAAGAAGATATCCAAGGAGATAAAATGGAAACTCTAAAGGTATCTTCGGCTTCGTTAGAGTCACTGGAAACCGAAATACCAGAGGACAAAAAGCAAGAACAACTCAGCGCCGGCGCGTACTCGAACGATTTTGCAGGTTTAGTCCTTTGCATTCGTAACATCTATACCCATCCACCCATGGGGCACGGAGGAGAAGCCTTTCGAATTCAGCGCGAAATGAAAAGCTGGCTCTCCGCTAATGGCGCGCCGTTTGTGGAAAAACCTGGCGAAGACGAATACGTCAAACTCGAACGCCTCGTCGCGTTGTATTTTGTCACTCGTTTCCCAGACGCCGCGATTATCGCCTATCAATTGTTAAACGATAAGAAATGAGTAAACTAGTATTATTATTAGCATCTATTAGAAGAAACTATTAGTATTATTATTATTATTACATGCGTTGTTTAATTTCAGCAGACTATGTATGTAGCCCTCGCCGCGCGCGCTGCGAGGAGATGATAGATACTGTTGTTGATAGAACTTAACTTTTCGAATTTATTCATCGCATCGAATCTGGGCACTCGCTCGACTTTTCGATCCAAAGAAGAAAGAGAATTCTTCGATTGCTTGAAAAAAAAGGGGAAGAAAAAAATTGGAAAAAAAAGAAATCCTCATTTTTTACCAGCAAACACGCAACCACACACCACTCGTTGCTCTTGCTGTCGCTCTTGTTTTCATATCACCATTACTACTCTATTGCTATTACTCTCAGAGTAAAACGTTAAGCCCGCGTTTTGTCGCAAATGTCGCCACGCACTCGCAGTGATGTCTTCGAGATATAATTTTTGAGTGCGTGCCAACAATTCTTTCTTTTTGTTGGGGAAAAAAGAATAAAGAGAGATGATGAAGAACGTCACGCGAGACATTTCTCCGGCGAAAACAAACGATCAGATTGAAAGAGACATCGAAAAGGAGATGACGACAATGCACGACGAGGATGTGATGTTGTCTTCGCCGCGGTTCTTCTCAGAGGAGGAGGAGGAGAACGAAAACGACGACGCGCAATTTTTGATGCTGAACGTTGGTCCAGTCGGGACGAGGAGAGATTCGTTGAAAACTTCAAAGCGAAGACGAAGGTCTTTAGATTTTACCGCCGCCGCGCTGGGAGAGAATGAACAACAGCAACAAAACGCAGTTGCTCCTCTTCCAATACAACAACATTCCAAGAGTTTTTTAGCCTCGCTACCTCCGATTGATTCCCCGACGCTACTCAAGAAAGAGCAGAAGAAGAAACAGCTCGCGGAGACGACGACGGCGGAGACTATTCCGTTGCACTCCTTGAACTTGCCGGAATCGTTCGTGAAATATTTACACAGGAAAGGGATCAAGAAGTTGTACGATTGGCAATCGGACGTGCTAAACACCCCTGGTGTGTTAACGCACGGGCAAAATATCGTGTATTGCGCGCCCACGTCCGGTGGGAAATCCTTAGTCGCGGATATTTTGTTAGCGAGAAGATTGACGCAATACAAAGGGTGCATATGTTTGTTGGTGTTGCCATTCGTGTCCTTATGCGTGGAAAGAGCGAGAGACTTGGAGCTTTTATTGTCGAGCATACACCGATTGCGCGTGTTGCGTCACTTTGGTGGGAGTGGCGGCGGTATACCGAAATCTGGAACTGGGCAAACGTACTTGATTGTGTGCACGCCGGAGAAAGCCAACGCTCTGGTGACGAAGATGATTGAACAACACAGATTGAAAGATTTGAAGTGCGTGGTGGTCGACGAGTTACACATGGTTCAAGAACCAGGGCGAGGTGCGACTTTGGAGTGTTTGTTGACGAAGTTAGTGTACGCGACTGAAGAGAATGGGAGTGGCGCGCCTGGAGATGCCGCAAATACAAACACGGTATTGGGCGACGTGTCGCAATACTCGTCCTCGGACGGCGGGTACTCCATCTTCTCGCCACCGTCTAAAGAAGGTGAAAATACAATGAATAACCAAAGACCGATACAGATTGTTGGCATGTCCGCGACGTTACCGAACGTAAATGCGCTGGCGGAATGGCTGGACGCGTCTTGTAGCATTAGTAACTATCGACCGGTGACGTTGGAAGTCTTCGTCAAATCGAGAAATAATATTATCGACAGTGCGTCGGGCGAAGTCGTTCGTACGTTAGAGCAAGGAAACGATGTGGTACACGTAGGTAAACTGTGCATGGAAACGTTACAGGAAAATGGCCAGGTTCTTGTCTTTTGCGGCACGCGAGATAAATGTCGAGTACTCGCAGATCAGTTGGCGAAAATGAAATTTGTTGATGTTAATTTAGGTATCGGGAACTCGGTCGAGGCGAGAGAACAATTCGCCTACGACGCTTTACCGAGGAACGATAAAGATGGTTCGATTTCCAATATCGCCAAGTACATCATTTCAGGTATTGCGTTCCATCACGCTGGCATGCAAGTAGAAGAACGTCAAGCGATTGAAGTTGCATATAAACGTGGCTTGGTTCGCATCGTATGCGCCACGTCCACGCTCGCGGCGGGCGTGAACATGCCCGCGCGAAGAGTTATCGTTCGCGACTTGCTCGTCGGTGGAACGCAAAAACTGGAACCGAGAAATCTGCAGCAAATGATCGGTCGCGCTGGAAGAGCTGGCTTAGACGATCGAGGCAGCGCTTACGTTTTCGTCGGTCAAGACGTTCCGGAGAAAGTCCTCGAGAAGAAAATCGAGGAAGTGCGCGACATGCTCGAAGGGGATTTACCCGAGTTGGAATCTGCGTTGGCACAAGCTGGCATGCGGCGTGTCATGTTGGAGGGATGTGCTTCAGGTTTAGTCCGACACGCGAGAGAAGTCAAACGCTACGCGCAGAAAACTCTATTATCCGCGTTGAACGATTTTGACGATTACGTGCAATCCATCGCCGTCGAGGCGTTGAAGTGGTTGCAAGACGAAGCGTTATTGAAATGGTGTCCGAAAACGCACACGTATTCAGCCTCAAATTTAGGAAACGCCGCGGCGCAATCTGGGATGGTCAAAGTCGAATCGATTCGACGCGTCGAACAAGATTTGTTGTTAGCCAGGAAGGCTTTAGTCTTAGCCACGCCTCTGCACTTGTTGTTTCTGATTACTCCGACATTGGATTGGCGTGAAGAGGAAATCGTGCAAAAGAATGGCAAAGTCATCAAGAAGATGGTCCCGCCTGACCCGTTGCCTCCATTAAATCAAAAGTTCTTCATGGATTTGTACTCAAACTTAGATCCATTGCAAAAGTCTGTTCTGGAAATGGTCGGTATTGAACGCGCGTACGTCGAAATTCGTTTACAACAAGGTAAAATGGACAACCCGCGTGACGAGAATCATGCGAGGCAACGACTGCTGTGCATTCGATTCATCAACGCGTTAATTTTACTCGACTTAGTCGAAGAAGTCAAAGTCGATCACATATGTAAAAAGTATTCCATCACCGGTCATACGTTGAAAAAGTTGCAGGAAGAATCGGTTCGTTTAGGATTCACCGTCTCGTCCGTGTGCGTGTACATGCGATGGCAGGATTTAGGCGATTTGGTAAATCGCGCTGCGGAACGGCTCATGGTTGGTGGCAGAGAAGATATTTTACCACTCACTTGCGTCGGAGACTGCATAGATGTGACTCGAGCGCGAGCGTTACTAGATGCGGGAATGAAGTCGCCAAAAGATGTCGTCGGATTTGGCGTCAAAAGAGTGCAAAAAGCCATCAAACGTTTGAACACGGTGAAAAACTCGGCACATACGGCGAACCAGATTTTTAGAGCGTGCGAGAAATTTATCGCCGAGGAAGCGAAAGCGGCGAGAGAAGAAGCGGAACAGAGAATGCGTGAGTTGATGGAAGAGGAAGAGTTGTTTTGTTTGGAGGAGGAGAATAACACGACCAATAACACTACGACCACCACGACCACGATGCTTCTCAAGGAAGAAGAAGAAGAAGAGCAAGCGGAAGCGGAAGACATGTGGGCGGGAGGTTGCAGAGGAGGCGTTAAAAAACGAAAAGACCACGTTTTGGTAGAAGGTAAAAATGAGAACGCGAGGAATGCTTCTTCTTTCAAGCGCGCGAAAAGATATCCAACGCCGTTCACGGAGGAAGACGACGACGATTTCGATCTCGACGACAAAACCCCGGGCATTGTCTTCTGCAGAGATGCGGAACAAGTCGCCGCGTTGACAAAGAAATGGCGCGAGTCCGAAAAATACGCCATTCTCTTCGAACCAAACCCATTGGAACCGTTTTCGTTGCCACCGATTGGTATCTTCTTAGCATTTAGCGACGAGTGCGTGTATTTCATGCGCTTACGTGCAAAGTCAAGAGATGAGGCCGGCAACGAAGCGACGGAAATCGTAAACGAAACGAAAGACAAACCGGCGTGCGACGTTGCCACGGCGATTGAGATTTTGCGAGACGCTCGGTCGAAGAAAATGACGATTGATTTGAAACCGCAACTGAGAAGTTTACTCGGTGCAGAAACGTTCGAAGACCGCGAATCGAGATTGAAGAATTCCGCTCGTTCAGTAGCCCAACAACCACACGAGTATTTCTTTGCGTTTTGTGGCGAGCGTGTTTTGGATCTTCGCATCATGGCGTGGTTGTTGCGACCGGACGTGCAGACGACACCGTGCGTCTCTTCTGCAAACGCATGGGGGTCATCGCGAATGTTGCGGTCGTCTAGTGAAAGTAACAATAACAATAAGGTAGTCTTGAATATGTCATCTGCTGCGATGACCTACGAAACATCCTTGTGCGACGCCATCTTGAGAACGTTCATCGGCGACCTCTCACCCGCGCTGAACGTCTCGAAAATCGAACGCCAATCGACGTACGATCCCCGAGCAAAAATAAATAGGCACCGAAATAAACTCTCTGTGTTTCGACTAGAGCTAGCTAAAGCTGTGGCGACCATTTGGCACGTCTCGGAGACGTTTGAGCACATGTGCAAGAAAAGCGACGTGTACCAAGCTTTGCGAACGTTGGAAATGCCCTTCGCGCGAGCGTTGGCCGATATTGAAAATGTCGGCGTACCGATTAATGCTGCAGCACTCCAACCACACATCGCAAAAGCTAAAGCGAGACGAGATGAGATCGAAACCATTTGCATGCAATGGTATTCGCCCGAAATGCCCTCAGTGAATTTGAACTCGTCCACGGACGTGAGTATTTTACTGTTTGAAACGTTAGGTTTGACGCCGCCGGACGATGCAATAATTCCAGATTTTAACACCAAACGTTATAATGATAACGGTAAAAATGACAAAATTAAACGCAGGCAGAAGTTTAAAGTTGATGCGGAGTGTTTGAAGCAGTTGGCGCACCCAGTCGCGGCGTTGATATCCGAGCATAGGAGTTTGGGTAAGTACGTAGCTACCGCCGAGGAGCTTTCATTGGTCGCATCTCGTCCCATACAAGAAGAAGACGAAGTCGATGAGGATGGCGTCGATATTTCTCGAACGAAAGCAACGACGAAAGACCGCATATACGCGTTCGCGAACCAAACCGATACGGAAACTGGACGAACGACGTCCGTTAATCCAAACTTGTATTCCATTCCTCACGGCGCCATTTCTGATGAGAAAGTGCCCACATCTCTGCGCTCGCTCTTTGAAGCTCCACAAGGGCGGATTTTAGTCGCGTGTGATTATGCTCAATTGGAATTGAGGTTAGTCGCGCACTGTTCCGAAGATGCGACGTTGATTTCCGCGCTGAGTTCTAACCCGTTCGAAGAGGAAAATGCGGATCCGTTTACGCGAATCGCCTCGAAATGGATGCGCGTGGATTACAACGCGGTGACTGACGAACAGAGGAAACAAACGAAAAATCTCGTATATGGTGTCATTTACGGTTCCGGCGTAAAATTGTTTGCAAAGAGCTTGAACATCGCTGAGAACGAAGCGACGAAAATGCTCGATGATCTCAAAGGTACCACTTTATTGGGCGTCAAAAAATGGAAATCGCAAATCCTTGCCTTAGAAAAGACGAAAGATTCGCCGCGCGCGAGAACGTTATCGGGACGTTTCAGAGATTTACCAGAACTGAAATCCGAGAATTTCTCGCAAGCTGCTACCGCGGAAAGAGTCTTCATCAACACCTTGATGCAAGGCAGCGCGGTTGACATCCTTAAAATGGCCACCATGTCCGCGCTCGAAAACTTACGCAAGAAGTCCTTGTTGAAAAAAACCGATTTAATCTTAACCATACACGACGAGTTGTTGTTCGAATGCGACGAAAATCTCGCTAAAATGGTTGGTCGGGAGACAAGGAAAGCCATGGAAGATGTCGGGAAACACTTCAATTTGAAAGTGCCTTTATTTGCGGATTTACGAATCGGAAAGACGTGGGCGGATTTGAGCAAACGAAAATAAGGTGTATGAAATGAATACAATAGAAAAAGCCGCGCGGCAAAGAAAGTAGTGGTGTGTAGAAATACGAAGAAGACGACGACGAAAAGTCGCAGGGATGCATATTAGGGCGTGCGTTGTAATAATAATACCACATCTGATGTTTACGTAGAAGGCGTAGCATTGTACAAAAATATCACCATTTTTGCTCCCAAATTCTTTCGCATTACCTAACAGTAAGTATTCCCCTAGGCGCTTTCTTTAACGCGTAAAGCAAGATACACAAATGTTCGCCTCAGCGACGATATTGCCAATAGTGCATCATCATCGTCGTCAGCATCGCTTCGCATCTTCTCGCGCGAGTACTAAGACCGCATCGTCGCACGGCAGACGAAGAAATCAACTCCTCGTCGTCACCAACACCAACACCAATTCGAATTCGTCTGGCATTTGTGGCATCGATTTGGGCACGACGAACAGCGCCGTCGCGATAGTCACGGACTCTGGGAAAACGGAAATCGTCCCGATACCGACAATAAATAACGTGGAAACGACGAGAACGATGCCATCGGTGATACATTTCACGAGTTCCGGTGAAGTTTTGACCGGACACGATGCGGTTCCTTTTTTACGCTCCGACCCGAAAAACACGTTCGGTTCGGTGAAAAGGCTCATAGGAAGGAAATATCGGAAAGCGAAGGAGGATATGAAATCGGTATCGTACGAGTGCTGCTTCGACGACGAGACAAAAAGAGTGGGCATAAAAGTACCGAATTTAGGCGAAGATGTTTCTTTACTTCCAGAAGAAATATCCTCGAAGGTTATCGAGCGACTCGTTCTCGAAGCCGAGCGGTATCGAGGTCTCGAGAGAGGGACGATTGAAAAAGCGGTGATTACGGTTCCTGCGTATTTTGATCAGACGCAAGTGGATGCAACCATAGATGCGGGGATGATGGCTGGCTTGAAAGTGGTGAAGACGTTGAGAGAACCGGAAGCCGCGGCTTTGGCGTACGGGGTGGACATCATGAACCCGGACTTGGACGAAACGATTTTCGTTTTCGATTTAGGCGGCGGCACGTTCGACGTGTCGATTTTAGAAGTTGGCGGTGGAACGTTGGAGGTGTTAGCCACTGGGGGAGATTCTAGATTAGGCGGGGACGATTTAGACGTAGCCGTAGCGAAATGGATGAGTAAAGAGTGCGATAAGAAAGGGTTGATTGTTGATTTTAGAGGCGCGTTGTTAAACGCCAGGAGGACGAGAGAGAAACTGTCCGACGTGGATGTTGTGAACGTGCCTTTACCACCAGATGGGAAAGAGGTAGCGTTTACGAGACAGATGTTAGAGAAAGCTTGCACGAGCGTTTTGCGACGAATGCGACAGCCGTGCGTGGAATGCGCGGATAGCGCCGGGGTGAACTTGGAACGTCTCAGGCAAATCGAAGAGGCGAAGAACAAGAAGAAAAATAGAAACAAGATTAGCACGAGATCGGCTGGACGGCCATTTGATAGAGTATTATTAGTTGGAGGAGCGACAAAAACGCCTTGTGTGAGAAAGTTTGTCGAAAACACATTTTCGAGGAAACCAGAGTTGGATTTAGTGGACCCGGACGAAGTCGTCGCGCTTGGCGCAGCTGTGAGAGCGGGGAGTTTGTCTGGGACCATAGATAACGTAGATACGTTCAACCCGTTAGAAGCGGGACTTATTCGAGCGTTTGCTGCCGCAAAAGGGCTTAACAATACTGAAGCTGGCGGCGCTGTTGGCGATTTGGAGGATGATGACGGTGAATACGATGAGTTTGACGAAGCGTATTTGAACGAGGACGAGGGCGAGTGGGAAGATGACGAGATCCCAGAAGACTTGGACGATTTGAAAGAGATGATAGAACAATAATAATACGAATAGAATTTTTGCTGCTTTTGTGTGTAGATGTACAATATATGGCGATAGATTGAATACGGTTACTGCTACTACACTGTATGTGTGTTCTTTATTAAGTTTTTTTACTAAACAAACTCTCTTCGAGTCTTTCCGTGATGCTCGCGCCTACGGGTTTCAGTTCTATCGTTCTAATCGTTTTTGGGTTATGATTGTCATCATTGCTATCACCTTCCTCCTCCTCCTCGTCGTCGTCGTCGTCGTTATCAATCTCTTCACTTTCATAGTCCAATGCGAGTAAATGCGCCTCGTGAACCGCTCCAAACTTGTTTTCAAAATCATCCTCGCTCGAGTTTATCTCAGCCGACGCCGATATGAACACGTCCACTCTATTCTCCGCTTTTTCAATCAAAGACCCCAACCTGTCCGGCCATTCGAACATCGACACGCTCGTATTTGAAAAAGTATCCTCTAAATCAATCAACTGCATCACGCTCTTTTCGTCTGGTAATCGATACAGGTCAAAATGGTGCACCTTTTGAACGCCTTTCATCGTATCGCTCTCGTCGTCCTTCTCGTACGTGTTCTGAATCAGATACGTCGGAGACGTGACGGACAAAGACAAACCTTCGTTCAACGCGGAACGAATAAACGCTCTCGCAAACAGAGATTTCCCGGCACCGACGGTGCCGTGCAAACAAATCACATCGCCGCCTCGTATAACCGTTTCGGCTAAAATTTTTGCAATTTGGCCAGTTTGGGAAGGTTTTGTCGTCCTGAACGACATCTTTTTCATCAAAGACGACGCGCTGTTGTTGTCGTTGCTCTCATCATCATCAGTGGCAGCTTTGGTGGTGGTAAACAGTGCTCTGCTGTGACTGTTTTTGTTCAAATAATAATAATAATAATAATAACAACACCCATCACGCGGCGTCCTCCTTCTCCCTCTGTTTTGCATCATCCTCAAATACCGTTGTTCCGTGTTTTGCTTTTCTGACAAAAAGGACGACGACGAAACCACCACCGCTTTCGTCGTCGTCGTCGCAAAACCACTTCTCGTCGCAAAACCACCTCGACGAGAAAAACACCTCCGACAACACGTTTTGTTCGCTCTGGCAATACCGTTGATGATCATTTATCGTCGTGTGTTATATTCGTATTCTCTTTCGCCCCAAAACACAGTGTTGAAAAGGTTCGTTTTTTTCCCCTTCTTTTTTTCTATTAAACCCTAAACACTGTACAGGGGTGCTTTTTCTCTCTCTCTCTCTCTCTCTGTGAAAGACATTTTGTCATAAAAAGAGCTTCTCATCTGCGAACGACGACAAAGAGCGACGACCGGAGAGGAGCAGCTAGAAGAAAGAAATAAGACGAGCGAAAAGGAGAGAGACATTTCATCTGAACATCGAGTTGTTGTTCGAGGAAAGAAGAGCGTTTTCTCTAAGTCGCGCTTTTATTTGTTTTTTATTGCAATAGAAGAAAAGAGCAATTGAGAAGAAGAGCGCAGATCTTGTTAGAATTCCGATCACATCAGAAACGCATTCTTTTCCGTATACATAAGTATTCATGACGGTCCCTTCAGAAGGAGAAGAAACGACCACCACCGATGCGGCGAAAGATGCGCTCGAGAATCTCTCCTTGAGACCGGAAACGGCATCAAACAACAACGCGGGGTGGCAAACGCAAGGAGAAAAAGGAGAAAAAGGAGGGAAACCGAAACCACCCGGGAAAGAAGAATCGACACATAAGTGGAAAGAAGAAGACGATCGAGACTTTCAAACGGTGACAAACAGACGCGCATCCGCGGACCACAAGAGGAGAGAGTATGCAGAACCGAGAGGAAGTGGTGGTGGTATGGGGGGGTTAAGAGGCGGGAGAATTTCAGAAGACCGAGGGGGAGGAGGCGAGAGGAATTCCATCCCTGGTTTGAGACCACCGCGAGGGTACGAGAAGAGAGAAGGAGGAAACGATTTTTATAACCGAAACCGTAAAGATGGACCGTCGAGACCGAACCAAAACAGATCTGGGTTTTCTATTGGAAGAGGTCGAGGTCAAGGAAAAGGTCACGGGAACGTTTTAGGCGGCCCTGGTGGCGGGTACGAAGTGAACATGGCGCAACCGTACGCGCCCGGGTTTAACGAAGCCGAGCTCGAAATCGAAGAGAAGAAAAGTTGCATCTCGGAGGAATTTGAGAAGAGCATCGCGGAACACGCGACAGAGTTTGAGAAGTTGTTTAAAGACGAAAGAGAGTCGAATCCGGATCGCGAGAACATTGAACACGTGTACGGGGCGATGGAACTGGTTAAAATTTTGAGAGATTTGGAAGCGGCGAACGCCTGCGAATTGCCGGCGGAGGTGGATAAAGACACCGTGCCGTTGAGATCGGTGAAACCTGGAGATATGTTGTGGGATTTGACCATGTTCGCAAACAGGGTGAAGACGAATCCGGGGGCGCCAGCAGGGCAACTGAAAGGTCCGGCGTGGAAAGACGGCGAAGACGCTTTGGGACGAAAAAAGAAAGATCGATACGAAGTTGGCGACGGGAAAGGATCGTACTCTACACAAAATAGAGGCGGCAGGAGAGATGAATACGACGGTGTGCCCGAGTGGGCTTTGGATGGGAACCAATTAAAAGACCGAACGGAGGTTGGAGATTCATTTTTGGGCGGTGCCATGCCGGCGTTGACGGAGGAGGAGATGCGCCAGATGCGCGAGGAAATCGCCTCGGGCACGACGAGGTCAGAGGCGAGAGTCGTCCCTGAAAGCGAAAAGATTGAGCTCACCGAAGCTGATATCAATGGTTTAATTACTGAGGACGCGTTTACGCAAGATATTAAAGCGGAATTAATGGAACAAGAAGCGGCGAAGAATCAACCGAGACAACAATCGAGATTTGTCATCGAAGAGGATTCTCCAAACGTGTCTTCCGGCGGTGGCTTTTTCGGAGATTTGAACGCATCGAATGTTGCGCAGCAACATCAAATGATGCAGCAGCAACAGCGGCAGCAACAACCGGCGGCGCCGGTGTCTATACCGACGAACTGGATGTACTTGGATCCCGCGGGCGCGCCGCAAGGACCATTTACGCGAGATGAGATCACAGAGTGGCACCAAGGCGGCTTCTTCCCGATGGATTTACCGTTGAGACCGTCTGATGCACCAATAAACTTCAAGTACGTTCCTCTTCAGGCGCTGTTAAAGATGGGATGGCGGTACGATCAAGTCCTGAACGCCATGAACGGAGGAGTTCGAGCGATTCCCGCGCCAGTTCAGCAACAACAACAACAGCAGCAGCAGCAGCGACAGCCTACCGGAGGTGGTGGCAGCGGCGGCGGCGGGCTGCTTAGTAACATTATGGGTGCAGCGGTGCCGTCTGGGCACCCAGCCGCGCCGTCCGGGCCGACAAAGTCGCTCGCTGATATCGAAGGCGGCGTTGCCGCAGTCAAGAAGGGCATGCCGCAACCGCGCGCCGGTGTGGTTGCGCCGAAGCCGAACGTCGCTCCATCACCATCACCAGCTACTGGAGGTGGTTTATTAGGAAGTATAATGGGTAGTGCCGGTGGTTTACCACAAGGGCATCATCAACAACAACAAGGTCAAAGCAAAGGTATGGGCATGTCGTTACAAGAGATGGAAGATCGACAGCGGGCGATGCTCGTTTTAGAGAAACAAAGCGAAGAAAATGCCCGCATAAATAGACAAAAACAAGAGCAAGAACAAAAACGTTTAGAAATGGAAAGACAGCAAAAACAGCAACAGCAGCAACAGCAGCAGCAACAAGCGCAACAGAAGCCAGCTTGGGGCGGAGCAAAACCAGCTGCCGTTGTCAATGAAGGACGAAGTTTAGCGGACATTCAAAGAGAAGAAGCCGAGTTAGAGAGACAACGCAGAGCAAATGCGCCTGATATGCCCGCAGGAGGCCAAGGTGGTCTTCTGGGAACGCCGTGGGGTACCGGCGCGCCGCAAAACGCTCGAGCACAACCGGCGAAACCGGCGTCGGGTTCCTTGGCGGCAGTCATGGCGCAAGAGCAAGCGCAAGCGAGGAAAAGGCAAGAGATTTTGCAACGCGAAGCGAACGAGAGAATGGCAAACATGAAGGGTGGATGGCAAGGTAGTGGTGGTAGTACTGTCGGCGGTAACGATGGTCAAAAGTCGTTAGCGGAGATTCAACGAGAAGAAGAGGAACGCCGCCAACGTGAAATGGCTGCGAAGAACGAAGAACTGTTGGGTATGCCGCAAAACGCCATCGGCACTGCGTGGGCGACTGGAAAATTAGCAAGTAGTAGTAACCCTCCACCGCCTCAACAGCAACAACCGCCGCCGCCGAAGCGACCGACGATGATGATGCCGCGACAGATGCAAGGTTCGCAACGCAAAGTGCAATCCGATTTCGATCGTCCCGATAGCGCCGGCTCCGCGCCGCGATCCAACCCAGGAAGCCACAACAACTCTATCGCGGATAATATGAACCAAATCGACGGCGACTCTTGGGGTGCGCCTCCGGCGCCGAAGAACAAGCGCGCGTTGCAACAATGGTGCAAACGCGCGATGAAAACGTTGAACGGATCCGAAGATTTAACGCTAGTGGATTTCTTGCTCTCCTTGGCGAGCGCGGGAGAGGTTCAAGAGTACGTTGGTTTATATCTAGGCAACGCGCCAAAAGCCACGGAGTTTGGCTTAGAGTTGGTGAAGCAAAAACGAGCGGATCCGAGTTTGAAAGACGGCATCGCGCGCTTGTGAGCTCATAATGGAATAAGAGAGAAAGTAAAACAAATAAAAAGTGGTAATAAAAAGAATAAGCGAATATATCAATCCGTGAATATATAAATACAACAGCAGCGAGCGCGCTAAAAGTTTTAAAAGTCAATACCAGGACACGGTAACCCAAACACTATTCCTCCTATGCACGACTGCAACGGCTTCCCGTATATTATCGGTAACAAGAACGCCGCGCCGATGTTCCCTAAACTTAAAAACGACGCCAAGAACGCGCAAAAAATGCCCACCGCTTTTATCTGTTCTGGATCTTTGAAAAAATCTGACCCTTCTTCGGAGACGTACGTTCCGTCTCGATCGTACACTCTTTGCTTCATCTCCAGCTCTTTCTTTCGTTCATCGTTCAACCGTTTTTCTTTTTCTGAGATGGATTCTTCCTTTTCTGCGAAGAACGATTCGAAGGTTTCCGTGAATGTTTTTTCTTCCTTCTCATCTTCACTCTCTGTCACCTCTGCATCATCGGAAGAGGCTTTCGTTCTTTTGTGTATCGTCGTCGCACGGGGGAAGGTAAAATGTGTCTCGTGATGATGATGATTTCTTTGTGGGTGTTGTTGCTGATGATAATAACGCTTCTTTGCGAAGTTACCTTTACCGTTGCGGTAAAGAACAGTCTCAGCAAAATTCCTCGCACTCGATGAAATGGTTTTGACGATCATCGTCGTCGTTTACGCCGTCTTTTAATCGTGCGTGCTTTTAAATGATGATGTAATTTTGGATGATTTTCGATCCAAAATGGAAAGATATTTCTCATGCAGATATTTCTCTTTAATTTTACAACAGCTTTTCTTCGAATTATTACTTTTGTTGCACGACGCACCCTTTCAACCCGTTCCCGATCGTTCTGGAATCGTCGTCCAACTTTTCCGGGGGGAACCCGCTCAGTTGTAACGGCCTCGTCGCAGACGCTTCTCCATTCGCCTGTCGAATAAAGTCTCGAATGTGCGCGACGGTGTGCGAGAGATTGAACTTGGCGACGAGGCGAGACCCGTCGCGTAAACGAATTTGAATCGACGTCGTCGGTTCTTTCTCGTCCACCGACCACGGTTTCATTTCTTCGAGCGCTTTTCCTCCTCCATCTCCGCCACCACCAACACCCTCGTCGTCTCCTTCTCCCTCTGCTCCTTCCAACTTATTCCCGCTCCCGCTAAACGCCTTCACGCCTTTCGGCGGCGTCCAATCCCTTCTCTCTCGTTTCAAATCAATCTTCACCGGATTCCTCGCCGAGGCTCCGGGGTGCATCAATTCCGGTGGACACATCCCTCGACCAATCATTTCGATAAACTCTTGATTTTCCGATGGATCCCGCAACGGTCCGTCGTCCACCGTGAACCCGTTGTCGTAAAACGTAACCACGCGTTCAATCCGCATCTCTTCTTTTTCCTCTTCTTTGTCTTCTTCTTCTTTCAAGTCGCCGTCCAACGCGTCGTCTTCTTCTTCCTTTTCCTCCTCGGTCATCTTCCTCCCTCTTCCGCTGAAAAAGACCTCTCTTTGGCTTCTGGTCGTCGTATTCTCTTCATCGGTATCGTCGTCGCGTCGATGTCTCGCCCCGTGTCTCAACGCCTCTCGAAACATGTTTCCGTATCGACTGTCCGTGAACTCATCGCCGTCGCCGTTTTCTGGATGTTCTTTCTGTGAAGGTCGTTTGGAAGGATCGATGACGTTTTGCCCGGACGACGCGCCTCCCGCGTACCACTCCTGCGGTTTGTCCTCTTGATTGCCTTCTTCGTTTTCCTCGGCGTCTTTTATGTCTTTCAGCGTTCGAGGCGCGTTGTTGGTGTTCTCGCCGCCCATCTTTTAATGTGTTTTGTGTTTGTGTTTTAATGACGAGATCTCGTAAAACGTAAAATGTTGGACTTTTTACTCAAAATTGACTATTCGTATTTTTATAAGCGCTCCTTTAATGAACGACGAGGCTTTGAAACTGCTTAAACGGTCGATTCAGAGCGCCTCCGCGCTGCTCTTCTTCTTTAACTTTTTCTTTAAAATTCTTTTGTTTCATCAAAGCTTTGGCGATGCTCGCGATGACTTTCTTTTCCTCGTCGCCGAAGACGTTGAGCGAGTACAAGTCTCGCTCGAGCAAAGCGTTCAAGAAGAGGAGGATTTGTTTATCTTCTTCGTTCTCGTCGCAGAGTTTACTCAGCGCGATGGCGACGCATTCGCACGCTTCTTTCTTCGCGTTCGGTGATGGTGGAGAGGAAGAGACGCCGGCCTTTTCGTAGACGTAGCTGCCGACTAAATCGAGTATTTTTTCTACGCTTTCCTTTCTCGTAACTTTTTCAAGGAGGAGTTTCAAACAGCGCAAACTCGTTTGGGTCGTTTGATCGACAAAGATAGGGACGAGAGAGGTGACGGCATCGACGATTCCGGATTCCTCGTTTTCGATTTTGTCGTCGCCGTCGGTTGCTCTTTCAAATGCTCGGAACAAGACGCGTCGGGCGTAGAATCGGCAGACGCCGTCGAGATCTGTCTCGGCGACTTTGACCAACGTCGGCGCGAGTAAAGTGACGAAAGGTTTGAACGCCGAATATTCCAATTGGACCATTTCAAGGAGAGAGCGCAACACGTCTCGACGATCGTCGATGGTGCTCACATCCTCTTCTTTTTTTAAGCAGTCCAACGCGCGCATCACGCGTGCGCCAACGCCGAGCGATTGCGTTTGCGGCTTCCCCGTTACTCGAGCAATCGTCGGAGCAGCGTTAGGTGTTGTGCGCGCAGAAACGGGACCAGGCGTCGGAGCAGCGGATTTGACTACGGACGAGTGTTGACCGCTCATTTTCGTCAGCAATAAGTTCTTTTTCACCGTCGTCGGCGGCATTAAGTTGTTCATTTGCGAAACGTCTAAACCAAACGAGGCTTCGTTGTTGTTGTTGTTGTTGTTGTCGTTCACGTTCATCCTCGTCGAGGCATCACCGCCTCCCAAAATTGGTGACGGAGATATGGTCATTGGTATGCTGTTGTCCGTATTTATGGTACTGACTGGTGTCTTTCGCGTGCCAAAGCTCTTTCTGCTGCGACCGGTTGATTTGTCCAAGCACGCACCCGGTGTTCTTCCTGCGAGCGAAGTCGAGGCATCGTTTTCTTCCTCGCCGCCGTCGACAGGCTTGCCGTCGATATTTTCCGGCGTCGTCGAGGACGCTTTTTTTGTCTTCTTGTTCTTCTTCTTCGATGATCTTTCCAAAACATCCGCGTTCGATTTCTTCAAAAGCACGTCCGCTTTGATAGATTCGTAATTCGCGACGATTTTCTCGACCGTTTCTTGATCGATTTCAAAACATACGACTCTCAACGCGTCCACGCACGCGTCGTACAAATTCGATTTAGAAGACACCGAAACGCATCGACTCGCACACTTCGCCAGCGTATTCGCCCAGTTCTTCAACTCGTCCGAGCCTTCCGCGAGATGCGCAATCTTCTTCTTGGACAAGTTCTTCGTACTCAACGCGTATCCGGAAAACTGCGCGACACCGGTTCGAGCGCGGTCGCACTTCTCCACGTCTGACTCAGTCGCTTCGATGGACACGAATGCTCTGCGTAGCGAAGGAAGTAAGCCGGTTTCTAGATCGACGTTGCGCGCTAAAGAAATGAGTGCTTCTTGCGCGGACGTTCGCGCGTTTGGATTTTGCCCGGCTAATCGCCCGAAAAGAGGTCCGGCTAAAATTTTCGTCGATTCCGCGAAAGCGAATTTGAACTCTTTCATGAACGAGTTGTTCGACGCCTCCATGGCCGAGGAGGAAGAGGCAATTTTAATGCGTAGCGAAGATACGTTGGTTAACGCGACGATAGCTTCCAAGGCGGGCACAAAACATCGAGACTCCGTCACATCGTCCGCGCAAAATCGCGCTAATGTCGTCGCCGCTCGGAGTACGAAGTCTGCCGATATCGCTTCGACGCCCTCTTTGTCGTCGTCGTCGTCGGTATTCTTCGAGAGGAGTTGCTCCATATCTTCTAAAGCATCTCGGAGACGTTCGGCAGCTTTTGCGCGAGCTGGTGGCGAGTCTGCAACTTCCGTTTGAGCGAGCGAGCGACCTAATCGTTCTCTCGGAGGGAGAGAGGAGTCGATGCTATCGTCGTCGTCTTTGTTGTTGTTGTTGTTGTTGTTATCGCGAAAGCCTTCTTCCGCGTCGACGTCGACATCAAACTCACTCTCTTTAATCGCCGCCATTCTCGTCGATATCGTTGCTGTTGCTGTCGTCGTCGCTCTCTTGCTCGCTTCCTCGACGAGTGCCGTGTGTTTCTTCAACGCCGGCTTAATCGACATGGGCGTTTGAATCGATAACATTCGCGGCGGCAAGTCAATCGTAAAGTCATCGTCCACCGGTTGCCCGATTCTATCGTTGTACGCCTTCATGTTATTCTGTGCCGCCAAAATCGCGTTGAGCTCGATGACTTCCGTCAATTCACCTTTCGAGTTGTTGTTGTCCTTTTGTTGTTCTTTTTCTTGTTGTAACTTTCGTTTCCGTTCTCGCATGGCGTCTTGCAAAGACATTTCATTACTCTTCTCATCCGAACCAGCCATAATCGTCTTCTTATTCTTCTTATTCTTCTTCTCCGAAGATGATGCTAACGCTAAACGTCTTTTAATTTCAGGGTCTAACTGTTGCGTAAACGCATCGAAATACGATTCATCCACGACTCGATGAAACTTTTCGTACGCCAACTTGGCGTTACCGCGAACAGTCGCGTCGGCGTCTTCCAGCGCTTTCTCAATAGCGACGCTTGCGATATCCGCAACAGGTTTTGGCAAGTGCGAGGATCCAACCAAGCCAACTTCGAAGCATTCGGAGAGGTACAACGCACATTTCGCTCTTAACTTTGCAATTTTCGATACTTTCGGCGAGACGATTTCTTCCGCAAACACGCGCGCTAGGTGCACCTTTGGACCTTCATCGTCCAAACTGCTACCGCCGAAACAGTTCCGAACGATTTCCGAGACGCACGCGTCGCCGCTATCACTTATCACGCCCACCGAGACTATGATCGCTTTGAAAAGCGAAGGTAAAAGAATATCGAGAAACTCGTCGCTCAAATCGCCTTTCAGGCGTTGCGCCATGCACAAAACCGCTTGACATCCCGCGCGCGCGACCGACGAGCGCTTGTCGTGCACCGCATACGATAACTTATCGAGGATGAGTAAAACGGCGTTTGTTTCGCCAAACTTTTTGATCGACCCGTTTTGTTTCTTTATCACAATCGAAGCGTCTTTACAAAACTGTCGGAACTTGTTGTTTTGCAAGGTGCATAATTTGACGATTTTTTTACACCCGAGAACTCTCTTTTCCCATTCCGAGGAAGATTGATGCAACTCCTCGGCGATCGTTTCCAAGACGTGTTGCGTGCACTCTAAAGAGCTTAATGCGTTTTCTTCAGCTTCTTGCTTTTGTTTGGACTTGGACGTCGACTGCGTTAAAAACGCCTCCTTCGGCAACGCGTCGTCGGATTGAAACTTTTGCAACCGTTCGGATTGCTTCCTTAATCGTCTCGCCGGCGTCGTTTCGTTCGGATTGATCGGACTGCGCATCTCTAACAATCGATCTTCGCCAGTTCTCTTATTAGTAGTCGTCGTCGTCACATATCCTCCACCCTCAAACGCTCGCTCCAACGCTTTCCTCGTCTTAGGACTCATCCCGTTCGTTTCCAATAAAGCGCGCTCAATCCCTTGCCTTTCCGTGAAATCGTCTACTCTGGAATTCCGCAATGCCACGCACGCGCGTAAGCTCGCATCTTTCACCATTGGTTCTGCATCGTCGTCCGACAACAACAATAACTGCTTCAATTTCTTCACCGCGTTGGTACAATCCCAACTGAGCGAACTCTTCTCGCAAATCTCTTGGATAACTTTACACGCGTTCACGCGAGCTTTCACTGAACTCGTTTTCACATCCACGTTCAATTTGGTCACCAAAAACGTTTTCGTAATCGCTTTGGCGTCGCAGCACAACGACACTAAAGCGTCGATGGCGCTCTTCTCTTCGTCGTCCTTCTCGTCTCCGCCGCCTTCAACGCCGCCGGACAATTTTTTCAAACACGCGTTCACGAACAGTTTCTTCGCCGTCTCCGACCCGCCGTTCAAGCACTCCTTGAAAATCTCCTTATCTTTGCTCGATTGAATCGCTAAAGAAGTCACGCGCATCGCTCGAGCGTGGTGACGGTTTATCGTCTCGTTCTCATTCCCCGTCGTCGTGACGAGGAAAGACGCCACCGACTCGTACAACGTTTTGCCTAGCTCTTCCGTCCAGAAAATTTTGTTGCTTTCAGCAGATTTGAGGTGCATTTCCAACTGCGACAACGCGTGTATCACGTCTTCTACATCTTCATCTCTTCTTTTCGAAGAAGAAGAAGAGAGATTAAGGATGCGTTGGACGCTCTCGGAAAACCGTTTCAACGAAGTTTCCACCACATCCGCGGCTCTCGTCGCGCGTTGTTGTTGTTCGTTGAGCGCATTCATTTTTTGTATCTCTTCTTTCAGCGTTCGATTTTCAAAAATTCCCCTCGTGTTACGTTTTTATCCTTTCTCGAATGTTTTTTCACGAAGTAATAATATACGTATTATTAAATCTCTCTGCTTCTCTCTCGCTCCTTAAAGTCTCTCTTGCTGAAATGCCGCTGTTGTTGTTGTTATTCGTTCTTCTTATCAGAGAGTTGTTCTTCTCTCTCACTCTTTAGAAGAAGAAGAAGAAGAAGAAGAAGCTCACTATAAAATGTGGTTGTGTGTAAAAGAAAGAGGAGGGGAAAGAAAACAACGGTAAAAGTTTAGGGTTTTATTAAAACCCTAAAACGTACATTTTTCAAGAGAAAGAAGAAGAAAGAAGAAAGAAGAAACATTTCTCATCACGAAAGAGTCAACAACACAGAAAAGAGAGATTTATAAGAAGAACTCGGTGGTAAAACGAGCAGCGGTACAACCGTAACAACAACACTTCATTCTGAGAACGAGAGAGAGAGAGAGAGAGTTTATAAAAAGAGAGAGAAAAAGTGAGAAGAAACACACACACATTAAACAAACATAAAAAGGATGAGCAAAAGTCATCGTTTCCTCATCCCGACAGAAATGGAAGCGCAATTCGACGCGTTCTTCATGAACGTCGCTTCGCAGTGCAGCTCGATCGCGTCGAACGAACACACACACGGAATAAACGCGATCGATATCATGCACGAAGCATATTTCGGGTTTTTGAGAAGGAAAACGGATTTCTTTTCTCGTTCGAGTAGTATTCTTAACGAAGAGGAAAAAAACAGAGGGAAAACATCCGTCCTGAAAGCGTTGGAGAAACAACGAGAAGAGGTGGAAAAATCAAAGACTACTTTCGAACGCGAAAAGGAGGAAACGGAAAAACGCAAACACAAAGAAATGGTAAAGAAGAAAGAGAGAGAAGAGGAGATGAGAGAAAAAATTGCGGAAGAGGAGAGGGAGAGGAAAGAACGCGTGAGAGAGGCGCTGATGGCGCAGAAGATGGAAGAGGCGAAGAAGAAAATCGTCGAGTTGGACGAGGACGGGAACGAAGTGATTTGTAACGACGAAGAGGAAGAGAAAGACGAGCAACAAAAAGTCGCTCGAGAGAATACAGAGAAAGTGGAAAAGGAAGAAGAGGATCCTCACGCGTTGCAACCAGGGACGGTGCACCCGTCTCCGTTGAACGGCGGCGAAGCCGAACATTACGTGTGGTCGCAAACGTTGCAAGAGGTGGACGTGCGTTTGCCGGTACCGGTTGGCACGCGAGCGAAAGATATCGTCTGCGAGTTTACCGCGACGACGTTTAAGTTTGGTTTAAAATCTGAACCCGCGTTAAGGATTCCGGAAAAGTCCAAATTATGCGAAAGTATTAAACCGGACGATTCGTTTTGGACGTTGGAGGACAATCGCGAAGTCCGATTAACGCTCACGAAATCCAACCAAATGAGTTGGTGGGAAAACGTAATAAAAGGCGATCCGAGAATAGACACGAAGAAAGTTGTCCCGGAAAACTCCAACTTGGCCGATTTAGACGGCGAAACGCGATCGACCGTGGAAAAAATGATGTACGACCAACGGCAAAAAGCCGCCGGGAAACCAACCAGCGACCAAGAAAGCAAGATGGGTTTGATGAAAAAGTTCATGGAGAGCCATCCGGAGATGGATTTCAGCAACTGCAAATTCGACGACGGCGTCTTACCGGCCGGCGCCTTTAATGGACAATGACGATGAGAAGAAGAAGAAGAAAAAGAAAGAGAAAACACGACGAGAGAGCGCGCACGTACGCATAGAAGAAATATAATATACTAAGAAGGTGGTAATATAAAAATCTTACAACAAAGAAGCTACGGTAAGTATCGTCATCAGTCCTCTTCACTGGACGATCATCATTTCTTCTTCTCCTTTTCCTCCTCTTCCTCGTCTTCATCAACCCCGCTAATCCACAAGACGTTGTTACACCTTATCAAAACCTCCCCCAAATTCCCGGTTTCCTCTCCGTCGATTATTTCCATCGTGTTTGCGAGTTGCACGTTCATGTACGCGTCCGTGGAGACTAAAAAACCTTTATACGCCATGCCGGACCATTTTAACTTCACGAGGACTTTTTTCCCGGTTAACGATTGTAAGAACGGTTTCGGGTTGATCGGGACGAACGACGGACCCATTGGTATTGTTTATGAAAAGTAGTGCGTACTCCTCGTCGTCGTCTTTCCTATTTTGCTCTTTTTGCTCTTCTTCTTCTTCTCTAAAGAGTCTTTTCCCAATGTACTACTACTACTACTTTTAACAAGAGTACTAATTAGAGCCGTCTGATGATGTTTTTGTTGTTGTTGTTGTTGTTGTTGTTGTCTCTGTTGTTGCTTTAAAAAAAAAATGAAGTTTTGAGGAGGACTGACTGCCCTTTTTTTTTTCTTCAAAACACACACACAAAAAAAATTTTAGACACGAAAGTAAAATCTCTCTCTCATCATCATCATCATCACTTTTTATTATTAAGGAGCTTTTAAGAAGAAGAAAATAACGATGTCGAATACTCGCAACAACAACAACAGTTATAACGAGACTAAGAAGAGGGCAGCGAAGGTATCATCTAAAGAGGACGAACCGACGTCGCCGAAGATTTTTCTCTCGATTACTTTCGGCATTCTTTTCATTCTGAGCTTGATTTTCGGGAAAGCTGGGTCGTTTTCCTCATCTTCTTCTTCTTCTTTATCATTAAACGTTGCGGATGATGCGAATCAAATGTCCTCGGTGGACGACGACGCCCCGGACGTTGGCTTAACGTCGTACGAAGAACAACACGTGGACCCGTCTGAAGTGGCCAAGGAGCCAATCGAAGAGTCGTTGGCGAAAGATGACGGGGAAGAGCACTCGGATTTAGACGGCGATTTGGATTATCACTTAGACCAACCGGTGCAGAAACCGAAAACGGAGGTGGATAATTGCAAGAAATGCAAGAAAGTTACAGTGCCGGAAATGTGCGGGTACGCGCCGAAGAGAACGATGGAAGATTTGTCGGTCACTATGAAGAAGAGGAGGATATTGTCGTTCGACTTGGAGGAGAGCGAGGAGGAGGATTCAGACGACGATGAGGCGAAGAGTAGCAACATTTTAAACATTACTACTAGAATAGGACTTCGGAAGTTATTGAAAGGGCACCAGGCGTTTCAAACGGACAGAAACCGAGCGTTGGCGAAATCGAGGCAACCGGATTTCAAGCCGCCTCCAGAGAGCGTCCGAGAGGAGGTTTTGAAACATTACAAGATGTGGCAATCGGATTCGGCGTGCACGATGTGGACGAGAACGTGCGTGAAAAGACATCTGGAAGGCGACGATATGGGTTTTAAGCGAGGTCCGGAACAGTATTTCAAAGATAAGAAAATGCCCGGGTTGGATGGCTCCTTAGTTTTTCCGGATTTGAAACGAGGCGAGTTGGGGACGTGCGCGCTCGTCGCCGTGGCGGATAACATGTTAGGGAAAGGACGAGGTCCGGAAATCGACAATCACGACACCGTTTTTCGGTACAACGGGCCTTTGAAAGCATATAAGAAGGATATTGGGGTGAAAGGCGACGTGTATTATTGGAAGCAAAGACGCGATGAGAAACAATACGGCGTAGAGGGACAAAAAGCGAACAAGTACTACATGTGGAAAGACGCCGCGAAATATTGGATGTTCGGCGATAAGAAGGAATTTTCAAAGTTAACTTTTAGAGGTAAACAGTTGTTGTGGGAGACACCGATGGCTTCGGAGATGGTTGGGAACGTCTATGCCAAATACCACGACGAGTTGAACATTAAAACCAAACACGCGAGCACCGGCGGGTTTAAATTAGCCATGTCCGTCCTCGCGAGCGGTTTGTGCACGAGATTAGATTTATACGGATTTTCGAGTAAAGGTGGGGGCAGGTATTTTAAGAATGCGGTCGTTAATACCGTGCATTTGATCGGGCTGGAACATTATGCCTTACGAGTGGCCATGGAGGAGAATTACGGGGTGTGCGTGTACGACTAAATAAATAATCGATTCTTTAAATTATGTTATTGATATGAAGACGGTATTTCATCATGTACTACACAACAATTCTTGCTATTCATCTACGGCGTCTATATTTAATACAATTTTTTTTAGTAATCATCAAAGCTGCCTTGCGTATCGTCGGACTCGTAGCAATACTCGTTCAAATCCGGCGAGTCGAGCTCGAAAAACTCTTCGAAGACTTTCTGCAACCCGGGAACGCCCGCTTTCGAGAGGCGAACGAAATACTCTTGCGACTCGTTGAAACCGGTTTTGGTGATTCCAGCGGTTAACTTGTTCGTGAATGATTTCGGGAGTCTCAACATGGAGAGCTGCGCCGTGATTTTCCTCTCGCATAAAATCTCGTGTAAACGCACGAGATCGGCGCGGTTACGGTACATCGTACACGTGACATCGTTCGGGCCTCGAATGACGAATTTGTACCGCATGATATCCGCAGATTCATTCAGAGTGTCTTGCGAAGGAATCGTTTTCACCGGCGATAAGGTCATCATCAGCGGGTCCTCGCTTTTTTTTCGTTCAAGTTCTGATCCCGACTCGTTGATCTCGTTGACGACTTCTTGAACGCTTCGCGATTGCTGTTTCTTTTCTTCCTCCCGGAGAAAATCATCTTGCGACTTCCTGCGATTTCGCAACGGCGAAAAATGTCCGAAGAAATCGCAACTTCGGGTGGCTTTCCTGATCGCCTCGTCCTCGTCGCTGCTCCAACCGCTGGTTGGAACAAACATTTTCTTCTTCTTGGAAGACACGTCGCCATCTTTCATTCTCTTGGCGGAAACCAACGAGACTGACCAGCCTTTGTCTGGACCGCAAAAGCCACCGCTCGAGCGTTCAACCCGCTGTCTGGCGAGAATCCGTAAGGACGAATTACTTTTCATCGTTTCCGTCGCGCTCATCATCTTCATGCCATTGATGATTAACTCGTCGCAGTCGAACGCCTCCGTGGCGATTTCTAAAGTCCTCTCTTCATCTTTTAACTTTTCGCCGTGATGAAATAAGAACTCATACGCGATGTGATGAAGTAAGCGAGAGGACAACGGCGGTGGAGAGAGGATGATCGCATCCAAGATTCGTAAGACGACGTTTGGCGGGAAGAATCCAGCGCCTATGCGAGTGAAGATCTTCCCGACCAAATTAGTATGCACGCGTTCCAAGGAAGAGTTGTGTCTCGTTCGCTCCTCCAACACAATCGTCTCCGTCGTCACTTCTGCTTCGTCCAAAAACAAGTTGACGTCTTCAGCGAGGCACACTAACGTCCAAAACGCATTCTCTTCGTTGCCTTTGAAAACGAGCAAAGACATTGCCGCTGCGACGACGTGTGATTTTTCCAAATCTCTCGGCGAGCGCGCGCTGAAAGCCATCAAAACACGTTCCATTTTCCCGAAATATTGTAATGATGTTGAGTCCATATAGTTTTCCGGTAATCTAAATTGATCTTCGTCGTCTTCTTCTTCATCTTCGTCGTCGTCGTCGTTGTTGTTGTTGTTCGCTTTCTTCTTACCTTCTCTCCCTTCCTCCTCTTTGATGCTCGATACTCGCGCCGGGAACATATTCAATTTCTCAAAGAAAGAACCCGTCAAGAGTTGCATGATTGCGTTTTGCGGTTCCTCTTTGGTAGTATCAGCGGTATCGTCCCTATCGTTTGAGGTGCCATCACTTTCGCTACTCGTCGTTCGTTTAAGAGCGTCGCCTTCGAAGACGAAGACGCCTTCTTCGTCGTCTTCTTTTTTAAAGCCTCTCAACCCGTGGGGCGAACGCGGGGGCGACCCGACGAAAGTCTCTCCAAAACTGTTCATCGCCTGGATGTGATTTTGATGTTGCGAAAATCTTGGGCTGGCGGAGTTGCTATACATTTCGCCGCCGCTCGAAGACTCGTTCCCGCTACTCGTCATCGACGATTGGCCGCGCGCGCTACTCGATCTCAACCTATCTAACGATTCAGTAACTAATTCGTGCTGTATCTTTTGGTCTTCTTCTCCTCCTTCTTCTTCTTCTTCTTCTCCTTCTTCTTTGCGTTCTTTCATCGAGTCGATGGCGCCTAGCGAGTATCTCGGATGATCCGGAAACACGTTGATCAAATCTACTCTGACGCTCGCGCGTTCGCGATCGAATCGTTCTCTTTCGCTCAATTGCGAGTACTCCTCGTACGTCTTCTCGCAATTATCCCGCTTCGATTTCACGGATAACGCGTCCAACCACGCTTTCGCTCTCTTTTTCTCCGGTAAACCGTTTCTGGCAACTTCGCGTTGGCACTGATTCAACGCTTCGTTTATAGCCGAGTTGGTGACGTTGGTCACGCTACTCCCGGAACTCCCGCTCGTCCTCTTCGCCTCTTTCCACACCTTCCTGGCTTTCGAGTACCTCGCGTAACTCTCGCTCGCTCTGTCTTTTTGTTTCATCAACTGTTTCCTCGCTTTCGAGTACGCCTTCTCTTTCCTCTCGTCCACCGGAAACCCGTAACAATACCCGTCCAATCGAGCGATGGTGCACGGCTTGGTCTGTAATCCGTACTCGTCCGTTTTCGCCGTCGAACTTATCATAGACGAAGTGGACGAACATCTTCCCATCCGTTGCACGACGTTGCTTTTAATACCTTGATTTTGTTGTTTACTCTCTCCTCCGTTGTTTATTATGTTGGTTCTCTCTTCAGGATTCTCGTCTGAATCGTTTTCGTTCTTATTCCCCGACGACGACGATTCTCCTCGAATCCGCTCGCCATTCGCAACCTGCAAATCCTCCTCCGAACTCGCCACGGACGATCCTTCTCGACTGTTGTTGCTCGTCGCCGTCGTGAACTGTAAATTTCTCCTCGGACTTTGACCTCTCGAATTTAATAACACCTGATCGTCATCTTCGGTCATCGAACGCGATCGCGATTGAGGCGATGAGTCTTCTTGGTCTTCTTCTTCCGAGCGCTGATGATGATGATGATTCCCCGGAGAAGTCGTTTTGTCTCGTCTGTCCTCCGTTTTTGGAATAACTTTTCTGATTTTAATCGGGGTGATGTTGTTGTTCCCTCTGGACACTTTGTCGTCTCGATTTTGATCCGCATTCGTCATCGAGATCATCATCTTTAGTAGAGATCGCCTTTCTTTCGTTAAAACGCGATGAAGCGCGCGCGTCGTGTGCACAAAACAGTGCGCTCGACGAAGAAGAGGATGCTGCGCTGACGATGATGATTTTTGTGCTGTCGTCTTTTCGGAAAGGTCACGGAAAGGTCAAGGAAAGGATTTTTTATTTTTTTCGCCAGACCTTTTTGTACAGTTTTTCTGACGAACTTTTGTTTCCAATTTTTTTGAGAACGACTACTGGACGACCGAGATTGGATCTCAGCGCACCATAAATAAGTTTCTTCCTCATAAAAAAAAAAAGATTCAACAATCTGACTTTCGTTGACGATGCCCGGGAATAAGCTCGTGGAAACGGGAACTCGACCGTTGAACAAAAACCATAACCTCGTCCGCACGCTTGCAGACTGTCTTGTGAAGGTTGCTAATGATGAGAGGTTCACGAGTGGAAAGGTGAAGAAGTTACCTGGATTTTTACGAAAACTGTTCGAAGAACAGGGGGTGCCTTTTGAACAATGGTGCATGAAAGCGATCTTCCCGGACGAGACCGATACCGCGCTCAGTATGCTCGGAATGCGCGAAGTCTGCAACTTGGGCAAGTCATCGGGACCGTTGCAGCACTTTCGTGAGACGATTTTCCCTATGATAATCGTAGGAGAATGGGACTTTCGATTGAACTCCGACGAGGTAGAAGCGATTTTGAAGGTTTTAGAGTTGAAAATCGAGGACGGAAAAAACCTCATCGATTTGAAAACGAAGGAACCGTTGAAGAATCGAGAGGAGAAGAAGAAGGAGTACGATGACAATCCGGAGAACAAGTTGAAGAGGAAAGAGCGCGAACAAAAACCGGAGTACAAGTTGAAGAAGAAGGAGTACGATGACAATCCGGAGAACAAGTTGAAGAGGAAAGAGCGCAAACAAAAACCGGAGTACAAGTTGAAGGCGAAAGAGTATAGAGATGATCCGGAGAACAAGGCGAGGGCGAAAAAGTACAAAGACGATCCGGAGAACAAGTTGAAGGCGAAAGAGCGCGAACAAAAACCGGAGTACAAGTTGAAGAGGAAAGAGTACAAGAAGAGGCGAAAAATTGAGCACATCAAACAACAGCTTAAATTTCCTCCGCCGCTCGGATTCAACGCGCCCTGTGCGACGTGTCCGAGAGAGAAGAGCCGTGGTTGGATGCGGGCGATAAAAGCGCACAAACTTCTCTCGAAGAAGTTCGACGAGAAAGGTTTGATAGGATATTTGCCGTTGGATAAGTCGTACAACATCTTGAATATCAAGAAGAGGGCGGCGAAAGGCGAAGGGTGTCCGAAACTCAATCAAAACGACGTTTTCTGTTTAGGCTGCTGGACGACGACCCAGGTCGAAGCCGACAACAAAATTGCGAAAGTGTTGGCGGAACGAAACAAAAACGAGCAGCTCATGAAGTGAGCTTCGAGCAGATTTGGGGAAGAAAAGAGAGAAAGAGAAAGACCAGGGTCTATCGAAAGTTTTACGCGTGTTGATCTGAGAAGATCATCCTCGCGTACTTCGTAAGTAGCCCCCATCCCGAAATGGGATCGAGAACGCAAGCAAGCATTTAGATTAAATTCATCATTGTAATAATGTCGCACACAGACACTTCATACAAAAACGAACGCATCGCAATGACGCTAGCACGTCAACCGTAGAAACCAAAGGTCGAGCCAGCCAGAACCGTCGTCGAGATGTTTGAGCTGAAGACGGAATCGATATAGGTTTGATGCCGAGACTGCGTTTCGGATCCGGAATTCAATCCAGACCAAGCACACTCTCGCACGTTGCTGATTTTTGCGAAGGCTCAGTCGAATCGTCATCGATCGATCGATCGAGCGAGTAGATGTCTCTCGTTCGTACACGTCTGAGACGTAAAACACGTAAACAACGGTTGATGGCATTTAGTCTACTCTTCACACATAAAAAAACTAGACTAATCGTTTTAAATCGTCACAGAAGCATACAAAAAGGTAACACCTTCCTGAATCAATCATCGTCGCGCGTTAGATCGTTCTATCGCGCACATAGTGATCATTTTTCGCGCCATTATTTTTTCCCATTTTCCTCCATTACCCTAAACCCTAAACCCTAAACCCTGAATTTAGGGTGTGCTAGGGGGGTTTGAAACCCTAAACAATAGGGTTTAAAACCCTAAATACAGTAGGGGTCGCGTTTTCTCGCGCGCGCGCGCGATTGAAGCTGAATAGATAGCATGTAGGCGTCAAATGTATGTGTACGCATGTATGTACGAGTTTTGAATTCGTACATTCGCGATTTAGGTTGATTTAACGGAGTTTTGTTTTTTTTTCAAGTGAAAATTGTAGGTTGGGAGTTCCGGATTAGGGGTTTGTCAAAGTCACAAAAAGTCACACAAAAGGAGCTCAAAAACACTACCGCGTATACGCTACGATAACGAATTAGAATCGGTAAAAAGCATTCCACTACAAGGTAGGGAACAGCGTTGGATCTTTAGCGCAATCTTCTGTTCATTTTGGATCGAAATCACTCTTTGGGGCGCGCACCAATACGCGCTAGGTTTGTGTATAGGCGGAATTGGAGAGGCGATTTTAGGGGTAGGGTTTACTTTCGTTCGTTTTCATCTCGAATATGCGGTGCGTTCACAAAGCGGTAGCAATGAAATGTAGAGTGACATGTGGTTGTTCTTTTGGGAAGAGTGGAGGGTCACGTGTTTTCGTTCACTAGATGATATCTTTCGCGCGCAAAGTTGGAAAATTGTCGAAACGTTTTTGTAGGTAAAGGTGCCCACATTTTAGAAACTCTCTCTTTCTTCCTTCTTTCCCCTCCCCAATCATTCGAAGAAGGCGATTTTCGACGCACGCCGTAAAGAGCGAGTTTGATACCAATGAACAAAAGCTCGCGGTTACGAAGTCCCTCTATTCATTGCTCTTTGACGGCGTGCTTTTTCTCGATTTTAACTCCAGATCATAGCGCGCACGGAATGGTGGTTTTAGTGCCGTTTTGTGGTTTTGTGAGGGCGCGTGCGCGCGAAAACGGGTTTTCTTTGACAAAAGACAAAAAAGACGAGCAAGGCGAGCTTAAAAGGCGTGATTTTTGATGAAAAATACCATCTTTTGAAGTGTTTTTCAGTCCAAAAATAGAGCTTATTTTTGCACGAGAATACGCACAATATTATATGTATGTACAACAAAGATTTTGAATTTATTTTTAAACTAAAATACGCGTCTGTCTGTCACCGCCCCCCGATGTGGTGTCACCCATGATTACCCGTTCTTTTCACTCGCTCTTCATTCTTAATCGCCGAAATCATCCTCGTCCTCATCCTCGTCCATGTCTTCCGTGCTTTTGGTAGGCGAAGGACCCCCGTTGTTCCCCGCCACGCTTGGTTTAGCAACACTCCAGTTGCGACTTTCTCGACGGTCCTGATCGGATGGCACCGATGGCACGCCAAATCCGGTCGCTATTTCAGTTTTTTGAAAAGTATCTGCTGCTTCGTCTGTCCCTAACATTTTATTGCTCCCCTCCCCGTTGGGAACCTCCGAATCACGAACACAATCAAAGTTGGCGAGTAAATCTTCCTGCGTGATTTGGCTCTGATTACCCACCAAGCCTTTCGCAGCGGGGTTAATCCAGCCCGTGTACGACGGTCGCATGCGGATGAAATTACCTGTTTCCAGGACGCCAGTCGTACGTCTCCGCGACTGACCTCGAAAATTTTCGTCAGTTTTGTTGACCATGCTAGAAGGCGCTGGGATCGCTTCGACGAGTATGTCGTTTTTGCCGGATTTTTCTTCGTTGTCGCAGAGCATGTAAACACCAACAACCATCGGTTTATCGGGATCAACCGATATGAAATCTGTGTCCTTGTGCAAGATAGAAGTGATCGCGCTATATTCTGTGTGCGCATCGGGATTTAAACGCAAGAGCGTGTATTTTTCTTTGGATACGTTTCCTTCCGTCACCTCGTCGATGAAGGTCCAAATCGTACTGTTCGCCAAAAGCATGATTGAGCGACCAAGAAACTTTACTCGGTCTGGATCCAATAAAAGAGAAAAAGTGAACCCGGCAATTTTTTCAAAAAAATCTGGTTCCTCGAACGGTGGCTTCTCGACCTTGTTCTTTCTCTCATCGTTATCGTCCATGTTCTCTTTAGCCAGCTCGTTTTCTGCCCACTGTTCATAAATCGAAGCGAAGCACACGTTTTCGAAGCGGAGGATTTCTCCCTTTGCAACAGACAGTAGCGCGAAATCGTCAAAGATCGCTCGGGTAGTCGATCGTTGACTTTCTGTTTTGTACGCAAATTCGGCGTTCGGATATTGTTCGTGCCACTTCTCGTTCTCACTTATTTCATCCCATTTGCTCAAACGGACCGTGTGTAAGTCGTCGTGCGGAAACCAGTTCAGGAATACAATCTTCGATACCTGAAGCAGAAACGCTGCCGTAAAAGTGGGCAACGATAAAAAGACAAACTTTTCATCGACGTTTGCTTCTTTCGCCAAGTCTCTCGCGAACTCGACTCTCTTCTCGGTCAACTCTTTCGCGTACGCTTCGACATCTGCTTTGTTAAACTCGATTCGATAATCTTCCGAAAACCTTTCCTTCCACACTCCAATTCTCGATTTAAATTGTTCTTGTTCATTCGGCTTCCATTCTCTTCGTTTTCCCTTCGATCCAACCGCATAGAACAAGTCAACATCAACGATTTCCTCTTGTCTCTTTTTTCGTCGTATTTTTGCGCTCTCGCCCTCGTCCTCCTCCTCCTCCTCCTCGTTGAGTCGAAACATAGATTCGCACTCTCCGAGCGCCGACAAAAGTTTCCCGTGTACTTGACCACTTGCACTTTTCAAGACTTTCACGATCTCGTCTTCGTCGTTTCGAGAATATACGGCGTGTTTTGCGCGAAAATAGTTCTCGATCAAGTCGCGCATCTCATCGAGATGAAATTCTTCGACTCCTTTTGCGAAATCCTCACTGAAATTTAAATCGCTCATGTTCCTACCAAAGCAGTGAACAATTTTTTTAGAGAAGGATCGGATGCGCTCTCGAGTATGCGCGGGCGACGCGCGTCTATCCTTGCGTCAAATAACGAGGATCGATGCGTTGTAGAAGGGAGAAGATGCGTCGTCTCCTTTTTTTTCTCTGGTCAACTTTTTTTTTTCAGATTGGATGTGCGATTAGAACAGAGAGAAAAAAAGAAGTGATCTGTTTGCGCGTTTGTACTCTCGAAACAACAAAATAAAACAAAATACAACAAAATATTCGTTTCTTT
>Ga0255755_1000022_pt1 | contig 138461 bp, 137 predicted proteins | sample 011ome_18_FD_179955 | JGI IMG/M metagenome (GOLD analysis project Ga0255755, IMG submission 179955) | Coastal salt marsh microbial communities from the Groves Creek Marsh, Skidaway Island, Georgia - 011501BT metaG (version 2) | ecosystem: Environmental > Aquatic > Marine > Intertidal zone >... | reverse complement strand
GATCACTCGGATCTGCTCCTCGTGGCCCGGCACCGCGGCCAGGTGAACGTCGTGCCCGTCCAGGCTCATGCCACCGGCAAAGGCCTGACCCGCATTGCCCGCTCCCAGAACGGCGATCCGCATGACTTTCTCCCTCATCGTCGCGACCACCGTATCGCTGAACTGAGGCCAAGCCTGCCCGCGTGCGTATACCGAACGTCGGCACCGTTGATGCTCATCCCTCGTGACTCGGCAGTGATCTACTGCCAGAATGCCCCTCATGAGCGCACACCTCGACCGGCGCCGGTTCCTCGCCGCGATCGGAATTACGGCGGGCGGGGCCGTGGCCCTCGCGGCCGCCCCCGCAGTCCAGGCGCGTGGCGTGTCAGCCACCACGCGCAACCATCCGCTCTACCGAAGCGGTGCATTTCGCCGACGCATGGTGTGGACGACGCCTGACGCCACGCTGGTGGTGCTGCGCCGCAAGGCCATCCGCGCCCACGAGGGTGGGATGACCTTCGACCGCAATGCCTTCGAGGTGGTCTTCGGGCAGGCGCGCGGCAAGGAACTCGGCAGCGGCACCGTGACCATGACCAACAAAGCCGGCGATGAGGTCGAGCTCTTCCTCAGCCAGATCGCCCCCCGCCGGTACAGCGCGATCATCAACCGCCAGCCCATCCCGGGGGGTGCCGCATGAGCATCCCCTGCATCGGCGATGTGTTCTTGTGGACGTCAGGGATGAGCTGGGACAAGTCGGGTCTCCTCAATTGCGTGAGATGCGACGGGCGCTCGCTCAAAGTCGCCGACTACGACCCTCTCTACGAAATGCTCGTACTCCAGGGTCAGATCGTTAGGACCCCCGATGCAGACACCTTCGTCGTTCCGGATCTCACCCCCTCGGCACCATCGGGGCTCACGCCCTACATCGTGGCTCAAGGCCCATGGCCACCACAGCCCTACGACTTCACGTACTACCGAGTGACGGACGGTACGTACACCGGTGAGGTGGACTACTCCACCGACCCTTACCCCCCATCAGGCTGGGCGGACTGCGACGGCTCATTGCTTCCCGTCAATCAGAACACCACCCTGTTCTCCATTCTCGGCAATTCCTTCGGCGGGAACGGCACCACCACATTCGCGCTGCCCGACGTTCCCGGTGCCGTCATCAGCCTCGCCGGGAACTACCCTCAGCGAGGCTGAACCACGCATCCACCGTCAGTTCGCAGCGGCACGCAGCTACTCTCCTGCCCACCGTCGGCAATAGGGGTGTCTCACACATGATCGAGCTCGTCCTGAGTGTCGCAGTACACCATGAACGACACGCTGAGGATGCTGCTGGCGAGCATGGTCAGACCCTAACGGCGTTTCGGGGGGCGGCGTGATGATCAGTCGCCTCGCAGGAGTGGCTGTTGCGGGCCTGGCCCTGGCCGCAGGTCTGGCGGCATGCAGCCAGTCGCCCGACTCCGGCACCACCCTCACGCCGCCCATCGTCTTCGCGCCCGGGCTGGGTATGAGCGCCCTGGCCGTCGAGGTTGATGGCGACGCCTCCTTCTCCTTCCTCGTCCCGACGATGACATCGCCTGAGCTGCTGCCGCCCCCGGCCACCAGTGCGCTCGACTACTCCCAACGCAGTGGACTCCGTGCTGAGGACGTCGATCGCGTCCAGGAATGGCTCGCCCTGGACATCGACAGTGAGGGCCGGGCGTCCAACGCCTCCGGCGTCCGCGTGGCCCCGGTGTCGGTGGGTGAGGACTTTCTCGCCGAGTGCCCGCAGTACCTGCCGATGGCGAGCATGCTCAGCGAGCAGGGGTGGGAGACGGACGTCTCGGTGCGCTGCCTGCCGTATGACTATCGGTACGCACCCGGTGACAACTCCTTCGCCTCGGATTTACAGGCGCTCGTGACCGACGCGGTGGCGACCGCGGGCGGCGAGAAGGCCGTCATCGCCTGCCACAGCCAGGGCTGCCTCATGGCAGATCACGCTCTGCGCACCCTTGATCCCACCTGGGTGACAGAGCATGTCGCGTCGCTCTATGGATTCGCCGGCCAGTACTCGGGGTGCAGCGACTGCATGCGGTGGGCCTTCAGCCCGGGGTGGTCATGGGACCCGGACGCCCCAGACGCCTCCCCCGTCGACCCGACCTGGGTGGGGCAGATGGCCCTGGACCTGCAGTCGTCCGTCTATGGGGACACCGTCCTCTACACGATCGATGAGCGCGAGTATCAGGCCGCGGACAACGCGGCCCTCCTGGCGGCCGGCGGTGCCATGGCGATGGCACGCGCAACAGAGCGCTACGCCTTGCAGCAGCAGGAGTGGTTCGCCGGCGGCGATGAGAGCGGGGTGCCGCTGCCCGTCCCAGCGAGGTTCGTCTACGGCACCGATCTGCCCACCACGATCGGCTACGCGTTCGATGCAGCACCCGGGCTTGGCGCCCAGAGTGATGCACCTGCCATCGAGGCGGACGGCGACGCGGGCGACAGCGCGTTGATGAACGAGGCACCTGCACGCTGGACAGCGGACACCGCATGCGACATGCGCGGCCTGCCCGGGGTCACGCACATGGCCATCGTGACCGATGCCGACGCCATCGACCTGCTGGTCGCGGTGGCACGCGGGGGCGCCACCGGCGACGTTCCCTGCGTGAACCCGTGAGGGCCATCTAGTCTGGACGGGTGAGCGACTCCGCCCCGAACCGACCGACGTGGACACCGTGGGCGTTCATCGCCACCGGAGTCCTTGGCCTCGTGATCGTCCTCATCGCCCTGCTTGCCGGTGAACTGAGCGCCCTCGATGCCGTCATCCTCATGGCGTCTGTCGTGGTGATCGTCATGGGCGTGCGACAACTCCGCAGCCGCGGCAGCAGTCCTCACGAGTAGTCGAACCTCTCGTGACTACGAGACGACGACGAACTCTCCGGCAGCGTCGACCTTGAGGATGTAGACCGGGACCACCCGACGATTACCCGTCTGCGGATCGATCGTGATCTTGCCGGTGGCACCCGCGAAGTTCTTGGTCTTCTGCAGTTTCTGCAGCACCGCCGCGAACGACGTGCTGCCCGCCTTCTCCATTGCCGTGAACAGGACGTTGGCGGAGTCGTAGGTGAAGATCCCCCAGACACCCGGCTCCTTGTCGAAGGTCTTGCGGTAGTCCTTCACGAACGTCGCCGCACGCTTGCCGGGCATCTCCGCGGCCGTGGGCACTCCGCTGAACACACAGCGCTGGGCGGCGGCAAGTGACGCCTCCGCCACGAAACTCGGATCCACATTCGCCAGCCCCATCAGGCAGGCGGGAGAGCTGGGGGCCGTCGCCTCGAGTGCCGTCGCGATCTTGGCCCCCTCCGGGTAGTAGGTGCTGACGTAGATCAGGCCGGGATTCGTGGCCAGGGCCTGTGCGACCTGCGCGGCGTAATCCGCCTGACCCTCGGCGATCGGTATCTGCGTCACCGTGACGCCCTTGGCAACAAGGCCGTCGTTCAGGCGGTCCGCCATTCCCTGCGTGTAGGTGGAGGGGTCGACGAGCATCGTGACGGACGTCGCCCCAGATGCCTCCACATACGCGAGTTCGGTCGGGGAGATCTGATTGTTCTTCGGCTGGACGGTCACGCCCTCGCCATCGGTGTCGTTGGTCGATGTCATGTGCACCGGGACGATCGTGCGCTTGAGGTAGATCGGGAGGTTCACAACGCCCACGGAGGAGTTGTAGGGACCTATCACCGCCACGGCACCAGCCTTGACCGCCTTCGCCACGGCTGCCTTGGCCAGATCGGGATTTGCCTGGTCATCCACCGGCACGATCGTGACGCGTCGGCCCAGAACCCCACCGTTCGCATTCGCCTGACGCACCGCCAGCTGCACGCCGCGCAGCATGTCGCGTCCGTTGGCGGCCTGTGCACCGGTGAGGGGAGCCTCGACCGCAATGACGATGGGGCCGGAGGCAGCATGAGAAGCCGGTGCGATCGATGCGACGACGGACGCCGCGAGTGCCGTTCCAAGCAGGGTGGAGAAAAGTGGTCGTACGCGCACGGGGTTCCCCTCGGTGGTGTGGTCGCCTCCTGCAAGCGCCATCGGCTTCGCAGGCTAGCCCTCGCGGCGAAGTGCACTCACGCCCCTGCCAGCGGCCGTATGCAAAAAACCGAACAGCGTGACCCCTGCAGGCGACCGGGGCACGGGATTCATGACAGTCTACGGACTAGCCCGTCCGATCCATCACCCCGAGGAGTCTCCATGCAGCATCGCCCACGTCTGCTGATCGCCCTGCTGGCCGCCATCGCCATGCTGTCGCTCGGGGTCCTCGCCCCCGCTGCGCACGCCGCACCGGGTGACGCCTCCGTCCTCAAGGGGACGTGGGTCGGCACGTACTCCGGATATGACAACGATGGATACAAGAGCGGTCAGGAGAAGATCGTGATCACCAAGGTGAAGGGCAGCAATGCTCGCGGCACCTGGCAGTCACGTTCGTCCGCCAAGGCAAAGTGGAGCGCACCCAAGCCGGTGAACCTCTCGATCTACGCCCAAGAGAACGACGACGCGATGCCGACCGACTACATCTCCGGTGGCGACGCGGAAGGCATGTACGTCGGCAAACTCGATACGTCCGAGAACCGCCTGGTGTTCTCCTACACCTCGCGCACCATGAATCTGCTCGTCCTCACGCTTGACCTGAGCAAGAAGTAACGACTGCCAATGCCGCTGCCAGAGAAGCGCACCCCTACAGTGCACACATGAGAATTCGCGCACTGATCCTGGCCCCACTTCTCGCGGCTGTCGCCATCGTCGGCCTCGCTCCGGCCAGCACCGCCGCCGCGGGCAAGACCGAGATCGTGCGGGTCTATCACGAGGCTGTCCAGCCGACCTCCATTCAAGGCAGTGGGGTGGGCGCCATTCGCACCTTCTTCATCCCCATGGCCGTCAACGGCTCTGCCGCGGACAACCAGTACCTCTCGGGGACGCTCACGACTCTCGTTGAGGGCATGCCCAACGGGCAGGAGCTCCGGGCGTCGAATCTGGTGTTCGTCTTCGGTGACGAGGCCAACCAGCTCGTCGTCGGCGGTGTCTCGCTTTACGCCCCGGCAGGGGCGACACTGGCACCGGGGCAGCGGACCATCCGTCCGGTCCTCGGCGGTTCAGGCACCTATGAGGGTGCCACCGGCCAGGTCGTCTCAACCAACCTCGGCGCGAATGGCTGGACGCACATCTTCCGCATCAGCACCGACTGATCCACGGCTTTGCGATCCGCGGCATTGCCGTCGTGATCGCCCGTACAGTTGAATCGTGGCCGCGCTGATCCCTGAGCTCATGTCAGCCGTTGTGCTGACGGGACATGGCGGGTTCAACCACCTGCACTACGTCACTGACGCACCCGTCCCTCGGCCGAGCGCCGATGAAGTGCTGATCGAGGTGGGCGCGAGCGCGGTCAACAACACCGATATCAACACCCGTCTGGGCTGGTACAGCCGGAATCCGGATGCGGATGACAAGACGGCCTGGTCAGGATCGGCCCTCGCCTTCCCGCGCATCCAGGGAGCCGACTGCTGTGGTCGCATCGTCGCCGTGGGCTCCGACGTCGACGCCACCCGAGTGGGCGAGCGGGTGCTCGTGCGCACCATGCAGGACCCGGACGTCACCGGCACGCAGATCACGCTCGGCTCGGAGATCGACGGCGCCTTCGCGCAGTATGTTGCCGTCCGATCATCCGAGGCCTTTGCCATCGACAGCACGTGGACAGATGGTGAGCTCGCGTCCCTACCCTGCTCCTACTCCACTGCAGAGGGCCTGTTGCAGCGCGCAGGCATCAGCGCCGATGAGCGAGTGCTCATCACGGGGGCGTCCGGCGGTGTCGGATCTGCAGCCGTGCAGCTGGCCAAGAGGCGCGGCGCGCACGTCACGGCGGTCGCCCACCCGGACAAGAAGTCGACCCTGCTGGACTTCGGGGCCGATGTCGTCCTTGCCCGTGGCGTGGAGCCGCTGAGTGCTCTCGCGGCCAACAGCATCGATGCGGTGATCGACGTCGTCGGCGGTCCTGACTTTCCCGATCTGCTCACCGTGCTGAGGCCCCGGGGTCGATACGCGGTGTCCGGCGCTGTCGCGGGGCCGCACGTGGATCTGGACCTGCGCGACCTCTACCTGAAGGACCTCACGCTGCTCGGGTGCACCTTCCACGAGCGCGCCGTGTTCGAGAACCTCGTGGGCTACGTCGAACGCAACGAGGTCCGACCACTGGTCGCCGCCACCTATCCCCTGGCAGAGATCGTCGCGGCTCAGGAGCGGTTCTTGGCCAAGGACTTCGTCGGCAAGATCGTTCTCGTTCCGCCGCAACCCTGACGGCGTGCCCGACTGACCTGTCAGGATGGGCCTTCCGCCACGAACCATGACGACTCAGGAGCACCGCATGAAGCCGGAGAACATGAACCGCGAGTTTCTCGACGCAGTGCTCGCCGGCGAGGTCTCCGACAGTTTCTACCACCTCGGCATCACCAGCGACGATCCGATGATCGAGCAGCTCCGCGACGTCACCGCCGTGATCATGGGTGGCTCCGGCGGCCGCATGACTCAGTTCGCCGAGCAGTGGAGCGCCGAGCACGGCAATGCGCCGATCCTCGCCTTCCCCAAGGAGGATCGCTTCGTCGCCCGCTACACCGCCGGGGTGCTCTTCATCTCCCACGGCATGGGCATGCCCAGCGCGTCGATCGCCATGCAGGAACTCATGCGGCTGCTGTATTTCGTCAAGCGCGGCGACCTCGATGCCCTCGACTCGGTGTTCTGGGCACGGGTGGGCACCAGCGGAGGTGTCGGCCTGCCCGGCGGCACGATCGTCGTCACGACCGAGGGCCTGATGGTCGATCTCAAGCCGTACCGCCTCCTCGACGGCGGCAAGGGCGAGATCTGGTTTGACGGCCACTACCCGCAGGCCATCGTCGACGACATCCTTGCCGCCAATGCCGACTCCGGCATCCCCATGACTTCGGGCAAGACGGTGGCGACCAACGAGTTCTTTATCGAGCAGTTCCGGCTCGACGGGGCCATCCGCACCGCTTCCGCCGAGCGCAAGATGGAGTGGCTTCGCTGGCTGGATGAGAACGGCGTCCGCAACGTGGAGATGGAAGGGGCGATGATCGCCGCCTACCTCAATCACTGGGGCTTCAGCCGGTTCGCGATGGTGTGCGCGACCCTGCTCAATCGCCTTGAGGGGGACCAGGTGCATGCCACCCCGGCACAGCAGCGCGAGTACAACGACCGCTCAGGTCAGGTGGTCTTCACCTACCTGCGCACGATCACCTGACCGATTCGGCCGACAGGCCTCACCCGGCGTGAGCGGGGACTGCCACCCGATCTCCCCAGCGGGGGATGAGGCGCGCGACAACCGCACCGAGCACCGCAGCGGGCACCAGCGTCCACGTGCCCATCACGAAGCCGATGATCACGCCGAGCAGGATCACGACCGGCCACTTCAGCGGGGCCGTTGCGATGGTCGCCGCCACGACGCCGACGACGATGGCAGCCGAGATGGACGGGCCTTCGGGGATGGCCAACGCAACGAGCAGACCGGATGCCGCACCGACGAACATCGCCGGGAAGAACGGACCGCCGCGGAAGCCGGCGCCCAGTGACACGGCGTAGGCGATGGACTTCAGCAGCAGGATCGCGATCACGGTTGAGATGGACGTCAGGGACGGAAGGTCGGAGATCAGCTCCTCGCCCGAGGTGAGCACGAACATCACCGACTCCCCCGTCCAGAACTGCAGGAGGATGGCGGAGAAGGCGACGATGAGTGCGGCTGTGATCAGGATGATCAGGTGGGGGCCGCTGCCAGCCGAACGAGCAAGCAGGGCCGCCACGAGTCGCGAGAGCGTCACGGCCACACTGGCGATGATGGCAATCGGAATGGCCCACCCGAGTTGAGCCAACTCGATCGCTGTCGGCGTGCTGTCGAGCTGCACGCTGCCGGCGAGAATCGGCCCCACCAGCAGGGCGAGGATCGCCCCGAGGGCGCCGAGCCCGACGATCTTCTTCTGGTTGGCGGCATCGGTGAAGCCCATGGCCTTGGCGGTGACCGTGCCCACCATGGATCCGGTGGCCACGAGCGCGACCTCCGGTCCCAGCACGATGCCTCCCCAGAGGGACGCCAGGATCGCAAGGATCGCGCCGACGTAGTCCTTCGGCGTGAGCGGTGACACGGTGATGCCGCCGATCGGTGAGTGGCCCGCGTCGCCGACGAACCGGCGGATCACGTAGACGAGCACTGCAGCGATGAGCAGGATTCCGATGACGTACCAGGCTGGCGTGCTCTCCCACGAGGCCGGGATGTCATCCCAGATCACCCCGATGCCGGCATTGACCAGCAGCAGGGCGAGGTAGCCCAGCACGAGGCCGACGACTCCCGCAACCAGCATCGCGGGCAGCGGACGACGAGTAGTGGCAGATGTTTCGGCGGTGGTCACCGGCCTACCCAACCATGTACGAGAAGGGTCGCGGAGGAAGTTGTCACAGTTGTGAGACGCGCGCCACCGGCCGGCTATCCGTGCAGGAAGGACACCCGCACCTGTCGACGCGGATTGTCTCCGTTGGTGTCGACCAGCACAACGCTCTGCCAGGTTCCCAGTTGGAGGCGTCCTTCCAGAACGGGGATCGTCAGGCTTGGGGAGATGAAGGCCGGGAGCACGTGATCTCGCCCGTGACCTGGGGAGCCATGCCGGTGTCGATAGCGCGTGTCCCTGGGCAGGACATCCTCCAGGAACGACTCCACGTCCTCCTCCGTGCCGCTACCGGTCTCGAAGAGCGCCACTCCCGCCGTGGCATGCGGCACGAACACGCTACAGAGACCGTCCCCGCGCCCCTCGCAGAATTGCTGAACCTGGCCGGTGATGTCGGTGGTGACGTGAGATCCCGAGTGCACCTCGATGAGGGTTGATTCCATCCCGTGATTGTCGCGCAGCGTTACGGTGAGGCATGGCCAGACCCCGAGTGAATGCCGCAGGCGGGATGGCGGCCATGCGCTACGTCCTCGCGCGCGGTCGCGACGTCGGCATGGTGGATCTCTACCGCCGACTGCGAAGCCAGAACGCCTGCAAGACGTGCGCCCTGGGCATGGGCGGTCAGCAGGGCGGCATGGTGAACGAGGCCGGACACTTCCCTGAGGTGTGCAAGAAGTCGGTTCAGGCGCAGGCCGCCGACATGGGTCGGGTGATCACCGAGGCGGACCTCGCTCGGATGAGCATCGACGAGCTCGCCACCTTGACGAGCGCCCAGTGCGAGGCACTCGGCAGGCTCACCTTTCCCATCATCTGCCGCGAAGGAGGCACCCACTACGAGAAGGCGACATGGGACGAGGCGTTGGGTGTCGCCGCGGCAGCATTCAGCACCACCGAGCCGGAACGTACCTTCTGGTATTCGAGCGGACGCTCGAGCAATGAGGCCGCCTTTCTCCTCCAGCTGATCGCCCGGGCCTACGGGACCAATAACGTCAACAACTGCTCGTACTACTGCCACCAGGCATCCGGCGTCGCACTGACCAGCATCTACGGAAGCGGCACGGCGTCCGTCGAGCTCGACGACCTCGCGCGCACCGACCTGGTGGTCCTCGTCGGTGCCAATCCGGCGAGCAACCACCCCCGCCTCATGACACAGCTCATCCACCTCCGGCGCCGCGGCGGCCGCGTGCTCGTCATCAATCCCCTGTCGGAACTGGGCCTGCGGCGCTTTCGCCTGCCCTCGGATGCGCGCAGTTTCATCGCCGGGTCGCAGATCAGTGATCTCTACATCCAGCCGCACATCGGCGGCGACGCGCATCTGTTCACCGCACTGCTGAAGGGCCTGATCGAGACCGACGCGATCGATCGCGCCTTCATCGACACTGCCACCGCCAACTGGGACTCCGCACGCGCCGTTGCCGAGGACGCATCGTGGGACGACCTCGTCACCGGCAGCGGCGTCAGCCGATCGGACATCGACGCATGCGTGCAGATGCTGGCCGAGGCCGACAGTGCAGTGTTCATGTGGGCGATGGGCCTGACTCATCACGTCAATGGCACGGACACCATTCGCGCCCTCGGCAATGTGGCCTTGGCCGGCGGCTTCATGGGTCGACCAGGAAGCGGCCTCATGCCGATCCGCGGCCACTCCAATGTGCAGGGCGTCGGATCCGTTGGCGTCTCACCGGCCATGAAGGAGGCATTCGCCCAGCGGCTGTCCGACCGCTACGGCATCGATCAGTCGATGCCGGCCGGATACGACACGTATGCCGGAATGGCGGCCGCCCATGACGGACGGATCGATGCGGCCCTCATGCTCGGCGGCAACCTCTGGGGAAGCAACCCGGACTCCACCTGGGCCACCGAGGCACTGGGGTCCATCGGCACCACAGTGTCCTTGACCACGAAGCTGAACCAGGGCCACTTCCGCGGTCGCGGTCGCAACATCGTGGTGCTGCCGGTGCTCGCCCGTGATGAGGAGCAGCAGTCCACCACTCAGGAGTCGATGTTCAACTTCGTTCGCCTCTCCGACGGAGGCACCCCCAATGTCGAGGGCGACATGCGATCCGAGGTGGCCGTGCTCGCGTCGCTGGCCGAGCTCATTCTCCCCGCCGACCGTTTCGACTGGGCAGAGCTCACCTCGCACGATGCACTGCGCGCGGCGATCGCCGACACCGTCAATGGTTACGAGCCGGTGCGAGATATCGGATCCACGCACAGGGAGTTCCAGATCCCCGGTCGCGTCCTTCATGAGACCCGCTTCCCGACCCCAGACGGCCGGGCCCGCTTTCATGCGGTGCCACTGACGCCCCGTGATGACGACGGTCAGTTCTCTGTCATGACGATTCGCTCAGAGGGACAGTTCAACACCGTGGTCTACGACGAGGAGGACCTCTATCGGGGCAACACTCGTCGCAATGTCGTCATGATGAGCCAGAGCGATGCAGCGCATCTGCAGGTGAGCGAGGGCGACATCGTCGACGTGTCGAACGGCACCGGATCCATGCGGGTGCACGTCGCCATCGTCGACATCCGTGCCGGCAACCTTGCCATGTACTACCCCGAGGCGAATGTGCTCGTCGGGCATGCCAGGGACCCAGAATCCTTGACGCCCGCCTTCAAGAACGTTCGCGCTCAGGTCACGCCAGTGCGCGGCGAGAGATCAAGGTGATGAGGGAGTTCCAGTCCTCCTCATCCATGTGGGTGGTCGTGACGTCGTCAACGATCTTGCCCAGCGTGTACGCCTGGATGAAGACCGCACCGGTGCGCGGCTGAAAATCACGATTCAGGAAGCCTCGTTCCTGAGCCAGCGCGAAGCACTCCGTCAGGGCATCTGTGAGTTCCTGCTGCACCGCACCTAGAGAAGCGCGGAAACGGTCATTGCGCTCGGCCTTGGCAAGGATGCGGGCCCGCTCGAAGCGCAGGGGCTCTCGTCCTCGCTCCTGAGTGGCCTTCGTGATCGCCTCCAGTCGAGTCAGGAAGTCCTCCTGATCCTGGGCGTCCTCCACGATCGAGCGAATCGCCGCTGCGGACACCTCCACGTGCGCGGCGAATCTCTTCAGGAACGCCGCCTCGAGGAGCTCGGAGAAGTCATCGAAGAAGTGATAGAGCGAACCGCGGGTGATGCCCGTCTCCTTGAGCACGAGCTCCACGGTGATGTCCTCGGTGGGCAGGGCGTCCATGAGCCCTACTGTCGTGTCGATCAGTCGCTGCCTCGTCGCGTGATCGAGTGACCCTCGTCCCATGGCCGCAGCGTACTCGCGGTTCCAGCTCCATGAGGAGCACCGTTGGCTCGGCGCATTCATCACTCACCTGCAGGACTCTTGCAGGTGCGGCAGGGGCAGGCCGACCCCTGCACGCGCTCCAGCAGGCTCTGCTCACCCACTTATGCGGGAGGAACTCCCGCAGGAAGGAAGACCATGAGCGTCACCGACGAGTACCTGGCCAACAACACCGCCTATGCGGAGTCTTTCGAGGGCCCTCTGCCCCTTCCGCCTTCCAAGGGCGTGGCCGTGGTCGCCTGCATGGACGCTCGCCTCGACGTGGCGGCCGTGCTCGGGATCAAGGAGGGCGAGGCCCATGTGATCCGCAACGCCGGCGGCGTTGTGACCGCCGACGAGATCCGCTCGCTGGCGATCAGCCAGCGACTGCTCGGCACGCGCGAGATCATCCTCATCCACCACACGGACTGCGGCATGCTCACGTTCACCGACGACGAGTTCCGCGAGGCCATCGCCGACGAGACTGGCGTCAAGCCCGAGTGGGCGGTTGAGGCGTTCGACAACCTCGAAGAGGACGTGCGCCGCTCCATCAAGCGCATCACGTCCAGCCCGTTCGTCCCCCACACCAATCAGGTTCGCGGCTTCATCTTCGACGTGGCGACCGGCAAGCTGATCGAGGTCACTGCCTAGCAGCATCTGCGCACGTCGTGGTGACGATGGCTGCCCAAGCACCGAAGGCGGCCATCGTCACTGCGAGCGCCAAAGCGGCCGCGAGATCACCCGAGGCAAGTCCGATCAGCGCCGTGGCGACACCCGCAAAGACAGCTGTGCCCAACATGAGCCAGCGTCTACTGACGCCAGCGGGATCCGAGCTCATGGTGAAGCGCAGCAGCAGGAACACCAGGAGAGCGAGGGCCGAACCGCCGAAGATGTCACTCGGGCGGTGCCACCCGACGAGAACGACACCGGCGCCGACGGCCGCAATCGCCAATGAGCCGAGCACGATGACCCATGCTCGTGCGCGGGCCGCCGTCACGCAGATCAGGGCCAGGGTGAAGGCAGCGACGGATGCCGTGTGACCGCTCGGCCACGAGTCCGTGGACGTGGTGAGCATTGCGGCAGCATCAACGCCCCAATCTGGACGTGGCAGCACGATCTTCAGCGTCTCCGCCAGCCCAATGGTGATGACCAGACCGGCAGTAGCCCAGGCTCCCACCGCTGCGATTCCGCGCAGGGCACCGACCACTACGACCGTGGCTGCCATCACGACCCAGGTGACGACGTTGATCCAGTGCAGGCCCTGCGTCAGCTCGCGCGCGAGTCCGCGCGGAATCTCCTTCGCATCAAGGAGGAGTCCGTCATCCCACACCTGGCCAACGGGCAGCAGGACGAGAAGGACGTAGGAGCCCAGGAGGACGGCTAACCCTAGGACAAGGCCGCGTCGCCGCGCACGAACTGCCCCTGACGTCATCGTCCCACTGTGTCAGGTGAACTACTGCGAGGGCGAGTCATCCCCCATGCCGAAGTCCTGGCCGAACTCCTCCATGAAGCGGTCGAACATCTCCTGCGGGTCGGCGAAATCCCGGTCACCGAATCCGCGGCCCATGCCCTCTTGGCCGTTCCCGTCGTAGCCACGGCCCATGCCACGCTCACCCATACCCCGGCCGTACTCGTCGTCGTCATAGCCACGGCCATCGTCGTCGTACTGAGCCATGTGGCTCCAGTCGTCGTCGCCATGCCGATCGTCACCGACAGCCATGCCCGCGACGAAGCCACCAGCAGCGGCAACGAAGATCAGGCCCACGGCAACGACTCCGCCAATGACCTCGATGATGGTTCGCGTGTCGTTGCGTGGTGCGGCCGGCGCCGCTGCGCTCTCGAGGACCGGGGCGCTCAGCGGCTCCTGATCGGCCAGCTCAATCGACTCCGTGGGGGTCATGTCCGGGTCGTCAGTGGTGTTCTCGTCGCTCACGGCTGGCTTCCTTCGGGATCGATGCATGCATGGGATGCGGAACTTCCTCCATGATGCGCCTGATTCGTCCGGGATTCATCCGCACAGTGTTCGGGGAATGTCAGGACTCGCAGGCCGACCACAGCCCTGCGCCGGCCTCCTGGGCGTTGCGCTGTGCGTCGTCGAAGGCGTCCTTCCAGGCATAGGGACCATCGGAGTACTGGCGCTCGTAGGCGAAGCCCCCTCGCACTGCCTCCTCATTGAACAGCCGAAGGGTTCCGTCCGGGAGCACTCGCCACACATAGGCGAGCACGCGGTCATACCGGTCGAGGTAGCCCTGGGACTCGTCGAACTCCAGCACGATCGATTGACCGTCGAGCAGGTCCACCGCAAAGTCAGAGGACTCCGGTCCGAAACACTCGATCGGCGAACCGGGCTTGACCGTCTCGGGGGTATTGATCCCGATGAGGCGCACCGACACCTGCTCCCCGTCCAGAGTCACCTTGACAGTGTCCCCGTCGACCACCCGATCGACGACGAGTCCTTCACGCACCTCACCTCTCGGGGTGGTCGCGATCGTCGCGTCGGGGATCGTCGCGTCGGCCGGCGCCTCTCCTGCCGCGGAGGGCACCGACTCCTCGCTCCCACTCGAACTGCAGGCGGGAACTGTGCCGATCAGGGCGACAGCGGCCAGCACGACGGCGGCTCGGGGCCAGCGGATATGCATGCTTGGACGGTAGTCCACGCGCTCGCCCCATACGCCGCTCATCGGCAGTCAGCCTGCATCGATGCCGCTGGTGCTGACACACTCAGAGGATGACCACCAAGCCCCTCAATCGGCGCGTCGGGGATCCTGGGCGACCAGTGAAACGTATGCCCAAGCCCCTGTATGAGAAGGAGCTGTATCGGCTGCAGGCCGAGCTCGTGGAGTTGCAGGAGTGGGTGCGCACGGAGGGTGCCCGCGTCGTCATCATCTTCGAGGGCCGTGATGCTGCCGGCAAGGGATCGACCATCAAGCGCGTCACTCAATACCTCAATCCGAGAGTCGCGAGCATCGTCGCGCTTCCCACACCCACCGACCGCGAGCGCACCGAGTGGTACTTCCAGCGGTATGTCGAGCAGCTGCCCGCTGCCGGGGAGATCCGTCTCTTCGACCGCTCCTGGTACAACCGCGCAGGAGTCGAGCGGGTCATGGGCTTCTGCACTCCCGAGGAGTATCGACGGTTTCTGCATCAGACGCCGATCTTCGAGCGTCTCCTGGTCGAGGACGGCATCATCCTCCGCAAGTACTGGTTCAGCGTGAACGACGCCGAGCAGGAGCGACGCTTCCAGTCGCGGATGGATGACCCCATGCGCCGATGGAAGCTCTCGCCCATGGACCTCGAGTCGATCACGCGCTGGGAGGACTACTCCCGCGCGAAGGACGAGATGCTCATCCACACGGATATCCCCGAGGCTCCCTGGTTCGTCATTGAGGCCGACGACAAGCGCGTTGCGCGCATCAACATGATCAGCCACCTGCTCTCCTCGATTCCCTACTTCGCGGCGGCTCGACCTCCCCTGCAACTGCCCCCTCGGCCCAAGTCCACCGGTTACGAGCGGCCCCCGCGCGAGCTGAACCAGTACGTGCCCGATCGAGCAGCCGAGCTCATCGCCGCCTACGAGGCGAAGAAGAAGGCGAAGGCGGACAAGAAGGCTTAGCGCTGCTGAAGCGCCTACCGTGGTGCCGTGAGTGATCACGTCGGGTTTCTGAGGCTCCTGCGCTATCAGCGCAGGGATCTGCGCGGCGATGCCATGGCGGCCATCACGGTCACCGCCTACCTCATCCCGCAGGTGATGGCGTACGCCTCACTCGCGGGCGTGCCACCCCAGACCGGCCTTGCCGTGATCGTCGTGACGATGGTGATCTACGCCCTCATCGGATCCTCGCGGCTGCTGTCCGTCGGTCCGGAGTCCACGACCGCCTTGATGACAGCCGCAGTGCTGGCTCCCCTCGCCCTCGGCGACGCCACGCGCTACATCGCCCTAGCAGCCACGATGGCCCTGCTCGTGGGTCTCTATGCGCTCCTGGCCGGCGTGCTTCGCATCGGGTTCATCGGTGACCTGCTGTCTCGTCCCGTGCTCATCGGATACCTCTCGGGTGTAGCCGTGATCATGATCGTCAGCCAGATCGGGAAGGTGTCCGGCGTGGACGTGGCCGGGCAGTCGATCATCGAGGACGTCCGATCATTCGCCACCAACCTGGCTTCCAGTGGCGCACACCTGCCCACCGTCGCGATCGGCGCGTCCGTCACGATCGCCCTCCTCGTGCTCACTCCCCGATTCCGCAGGATTCCCATACCCCTGATCGTGATGCTCGCTGCCACGGCCGTGGTGGCCATCTTCGATCTGACGAGCGAGGGGGTGCAGACCGTCGGCCGGGTGAGTGCAGACAACCTTGCCGTGGGCCTTCCGTCTCTGGCCTCTGACGATCTGGTAATCCTGCTGCTGCCGGCTCTCGGCATCTTCATCGTCGGGTACACCGACAACGTCCTCACCGCGCGCGCCTTCGCCTCGCGCAGCGGGCAGCGAATTCACAACAATCAGGAGTTCCTCGGCCTCGGGGCGGCGAACATCGGATCGTCACTCGTCGGCGGATTCCCCGTCAGCTCCAGTGCCAGCCGCACCGTCATCGCCGAGGCCAGCGGCGCGCGCACCCAGGGCTACTCGATCATCGCTGCCGCACTGGTGGTCGTCTCTGTCCTCGCCTTCTCCGATGTCATCTCCGCATTCCCCACGGCGGCACTGGGCGGGGTCGTGGTCTACGCGGCGATCCGCCTCATCGACATCGCCGAGTTCCGGCGACTCTGGGCCTTTCGTCGCCGCGAGTTCTTCATCGCCGTGGCCGCCGTGGTCGGCGTCCTGGTGTTCGACATCCTCTACGGCGTTCTTGCCGCCATCGCCCTGTCTGTCGTGGAACTGCTCACGCGAGTCGCCCGCCCGCACGCCGCCGTGCTGGGTCAGGCGGAAGGGGTCGCGGGCTGGCATGACATCGACGACTACCCCACCGCAACTCAGATCCCGGGCCTGCTCGTCTTCCGCTACGACTCCCCTCTGTTCTTCGCCAACGCCGAGGACTTCTCACGACGCTGTCGAGCCGCCATCGACGCGGCCGATCCGCAGCCGCAGTGGTTCCTGCTGAACATGGAGGGGAATACGGAGGTCGACATCACCGGCCTGGACGCGCTGGAGGAGGTGCGGGCGCATTGCGCGGATCGCGGAATCGTCATGACCCTCGATCATGTCAAGAGCGAGGTCTGGGCCCAGCTGGAGCGGCATGGGGTCGGCCAGCGCATCGGCCGTCAGTTGGTCTTCCCGACCCACCCGACCGCTGTTGCGGCATACGAGCGCTGGGTCGACAGGCTCAGTTAAGCGGAGGGGCCCCGCCGCCCAGGCGTGCGGGAATCCACCAGGCACCCGCAGGTCGATCCGGGTAGCGCGCGATCGTCTCGTCGAGCAGAACCGACATCCGCGCACGCAAGTCGTTGGTGATCTCGTCGGGATCCATTCCCCGCGGGGTCGGCAACGGCTCATCGACCGTGATGGCGATCGTGCGTCCCCGCGTGAGGTCGCGGTGGTCATAGGACATGATTCGATGCCCACCGAAGACGATCATCGGGATGAGCGGCACGTTCGCAGCGCGGGCCATGCGCACAGCACCGTTCTTGATCTCCTTGATCTCCAGCGACCGGCTCATCGTCGCCTCGGGGAAGACCCCGACCAGCTCGCCCGCCCGCAGATCCGCCACCGCATCGCGGAAAGCGGCCGATCCGGCATTGCGATCCACCGGAATGTGCTTCATGCCGCGCATGAGGGGGCCCGCTATGGGGTGGCGGAAGATGCTCTCCTTGGCCATGAACCGCACCAGCCGATGGTTGCGACGATCCGCGGGAATGCCGGCGAGCGCGAAGTCGAGGTAGCTGGTGTGGTTGATCGCGAGGACGGCACCGCCCTCGAGCGGGATGTTCTCCGCGCCGACGATGTCGAACTTCAGGCCGAGCCCGGCGAACAGGCTCTTGGCCGTCCAGATGATCGGCCGATAGACGGGTTCGCTCACCGGTCAGCCGAGTGAATCAAGATCGGGTCGCCTCGAAGGCGAGTTCGCCTCGAGGAGGGCGTAGACCTCAACTGCTCGATATCGGCGATGGCCACCCAGGGTCCGGATGCTCGTCAACTTCCCCGCCTTGGCCCACCGGGTGACCGTCTTGGGGTCCACTCGAAAGAGCGCGGCCACCTCGGACGGCGTGAGCAGATGCTCAGGCTCGGAGTGTGCGCCGGTCATGTGTCCTCCCAGTGCGCGGCGAGAATCGCCGCCCGGATCCCCGCTCGGGATCACCTCACTCGTGCAGGCGATCCCGTTCAGGATCCCCCTACTCTTGCAGGGGTTTCCCGAGCCAGCAACCTACTCCCCCAGACCTCCCGGTGGAGCCTCGGATGCGAATCCCCATGGATCCCCCTCACCAGCGAGGCTGGCCTAGGGTGGCCCGATGAGTCCGAACCCTGCCGCTCTTCCCAATCCCTGGGCCACCTTCGAGGGCCACGAGCGCGTCGTGGTTGCCCGTGACGAGGCCAGCGGAACGTCCATGGTGATCGCGCTGCACTCCACGGTGCTCGGCCCCGCCCTCGGCGGCGTGCGCATGACGCCGTATGCGGGATCCTCCGAGCCCGGCGCTGCCGCCTATGCCGACGCCCTGCGGCTGTCGCGCGCGATGACGTACAAGAACGCCCTCGCCGGACTCGATCACGGTGGCGGCAAAGGCGTCATCCTCGGCGACCCCACCGCGAAGAGCGACGACATCCTGCACGCCTTCGGGAGCCTGGTGTGCTCACTGGACGGTGCCTACGTGACCGCCGGCGATGTCGGAATGACCGTGGCCGACATGGACGTCATCGGCAACGCCTGCCGTTGGACGACGGGCCGCTCACCTGAGCGCGGCGGAGTCGGGGACTCCGGCATTCTCACCTCCCTCGGCGTCTTTCGGGGGATCCAGGCCAGCGTGGCCGAGACACTGGACCGGGAGAGCCTCGACGGCGTCCGCGTTGCTGTGGTCGGCACGGGCAAGGTGGGCGGTCGGCTCGCCGCGCACCTGGTGGAGGCCGGAGCAGAGGTCTTCGCTTTCGACCCGTCGCCCGACGCCCGGGCCGCTCTCGCGGACACCGTTCCGTCCGTCCGCTTCATGGATTCCCTGGAGGACCTGCTTGCCGCAGAGACCGACGTGCTCTCCCCCAATGCCCTGGGCGGCCTGATCACCGCCGAGGTCGGGCAGGCGACCTCCGCACGCGTCATCTGCGGTGGGGCCAACAACCAGCTGGCCGAGCCCGCCGTGGCCGATGTGCTCGCCGCCCGCGGAATCGTCTTCGCCCCGGACTTCATGGTCAACTGCGGAGGGGTCATTCAGGTGGCCGAGGAGCTGGTCGGTGGGGACCTCGACAAGGCCCGCGCCCGCACCGAGCAGGTCTACGCCACGACCCGTCGGGTCCTCCAGCGAGCAAAGGCCGAGGGTGTGACCCCCGTCACAGCGGCTGAGCAGGAGGCCGAGGACCGGATCCTGCGGCATCGAGCGGCCACAGAGCAGGTAGTCTAAGATTTCGTAACCGTCGGTCCGGCATCCCGGACCACATCAACTGTCCGCGATGAGCCGGGGCATGAACCCCGGATGAGGGGGTCGAGCCATGGGGCGCGGCCGAGCGAAGGCCAAGCAGACGAAGGTTGCCCGTGCACTGAAGTACGGCGGCCCGCAGACTGACTTGGACCGACTTCAGGCTGAACTCGGGAGCACTGGCTCCCCGAGTTCTCTCGACGATTCCTACGACGTTGTCGAGGATCCGTACGCGGACGATCCCTACGCGAAGTACTACGACGAGGACGAGGACAAGGACGAGTCCGCGTCCTGACGCGTCACTCCCGGTGAGCGCCGACCAGCGTCACCGCGCCCCCTGATCCACCCTTGGCCTCGGAATCCCCCTGCTCGTTCGCTTGCCGCGCCCGCACCGTGCCGCACGCCCACGCGCGCACACCTCGCTGGGCCAGCAGATCGATCGCGGCATCGGCATCCGTCGGGGCGACAACGGCGATCATCCCGATCCCCATGTTGAAAGTGCGCTCCAGATCGAGCTGCTCGACCTGACCGCGCTCACCGATCGTGGTGAAGATCGGCGCGGGCATCCACGTCGAGCGATCAAGATCGACGGCAACGTCGGCTGGGATGACCCGGGCGAGATTCGCCGCCAGTCCACCGCCGGTGACGTGACTGAAGGCATGGACGTCGACCGCTGCCGTCAGGGCCAGGCAGTCCTTGGCGTAGATGCGCGTGGGCTCGAGGAGCTCCTCCCCCACGGAGCGCCCCAGCTCGTCCAGATGAGCATGCAGACCGGGCCCGCCTGAGCCCAGAAGGACCATGCGCGCCAACGAGTAGCCGTTCGAATGAAGACCGGAGGAGGCCATCGCGATCACCGTGTCGCCGATGCGGACGCGATCGGGCCCCAGAAGTGCATCAGCGTCGACGATGCCCGTCCCCGCACCAGCCACGTCGTACTCGTCGGGCTCCATCAGGCCCGGATGCTCGGCGGTCTCGCCGCCCACCAGTGCGCAGCCGGCCTGGTGGCAGCCCTCCGCGATGCCCGACACGATCGCGGCAATGCGCTCGGGCACGACGGAGCCGACGGCGATGTAGTCGGTCATGAACAGCGGCTCAGCACCGCACACGACGATGTCGTCGATGACCATCGCCACGAGGTCGATGCCGATCGTGCTGTGCTGATCCATGGCACGGGCGACCGCGATCTTGGTGCCCACGCCGTCCGTCGACGTCGCGAGCAGCGGCTTGCGAAAGCGCGTGAAGGCGGAGATGTCGAACAGGCCGGCGAAGCCACCGAAGTCACCGATCACCTCGGGTCGCTGCGCCCGAGCGATGGAGGAGCGCATCAGCTCGACCGCGCGCTCGCCCGCCTCGACGTCGACACCGGCCGCTGCGTACGAGGCTCCCGACTGGCTCATGGGCGATCCAGGGAGTCGCTCGCCCCGCCGCCAAGCAGAGTCGCCACGCCCTCGGCATCCTCCGCCGTGGCCTGCACGCGTCGCTCGATTCCATCGAGGACGTGCTTGCCCAGAAGCTCGGGCTCTGGCAGCTCCACCGGATAGATCCCGTCGAAGCAGGCCCGGCACAGGCTCTCCTTGGGCAGGGTGGTCGCCTCCACCAGCTGATCGAGGTCGATGTAGGCGAGGGAGTCCGCACCCAGCGACGTGCAGATCTCGTCGACGGTGAGCCCGTTGGCGATGAGCTCTGCGCGGTTGGCGAAGTCGATGCCGTAGAAGCATGGCCACTTGACCGGCGGGCTGGAGATGCGCACGTGCACCTCACGGGCACCCGCCTCGCGGAGCATCCGGATGAGGGCGCGCTGCGTGTTACCTCGCACGATCGAGTCGTCGACGACGACAAGGCGCTGGCCCTCGATCACATCGCGGAGCGGATTGAGCTTGAGTCGGATGCCGAGCTGGCGGATCGACTGGGAGGGCTGAATGAAGGTTCGTCCGACGTAGGCGTTCTTGACCAGCCCCTCGGCGAAGGGGATGCCCGACTCCTGCGCATAGCCGATGGCCGCGTATCGGCCGGACTCCGGCACCGGGATCACCAGATCCGCGTCCACCGCGTGCTCACGAGCCAGACGACGTCCGATCTCGACCCGCACCGCCTGCACTGCGCGACCGGCGATGCTCGTGTCCGGACGAGCCAGGTACACGTACTCGAACAGGCATCCCTTCGGCTCCGGCTCGGCGAACCGGTGCGAGCGCAGCCCGTTCTCATCGACCACGATGAGTTCACCGGGCTCGACCTCGCGCACGAACGAGGCGCCCACGATGTCCAGCGCCGCCGTCTCACTGGCGATCACCCAGCCGCGCTCGAGCCGACCGAGCACCAGCGGACGGATTCCCTGCGGATCGCGCGCGCCGTACAGGGCGTCGTCGTCCATGAACACCAGCGAGAAGGCACCGCGCACGTGCGGCAGCTCCATCAGAGCCGCCTCGGTGACCGACAGATCGGGGTGAGCTGCGATGAGTGCCGAGAGCGTCTCGGTGTCGCTCGTCGCCTGCCCTCTCGTGGGCAGGGGCAGCTCGCCGGACTTGGCGGCCAGGTCCGCAAGTCTGGTCCGGAGGTCTGCGGTGTTGGTGAGGTTGCCGTTGTGGCCCAGAGCCAAGTGCCCGGTGGCCGTCGTGCGGAAGGTCGGCTGGGCGTTCTCCCAGACACTGGCCCCCGTGGTGGAGTAGCGCGTGTGGCCAATGGCGACGTGCCCGTGCAGGGACTCCAGGCTCGCCTCGGTGAACACCTGCGAGACCAGGCCCATGTCCTTGTAGACCACGATGTGCGAGCCATCGCTGACCGCGATGCCGGCGGACTCCTGCCCGCGGTGCTGCAGGGCGTAGAGGCCGAAGTAGGTGAGCTTGGCGACCTCGTCGCCGGGGGCCCAGACCCCGAAGACTCCGCAGGCGTCCTGCGGGCCCTTCTCGCCAGGAAGGAGATCGTGCGACAGCTTGCCGTCTCCGCGCGTCACGCGCTGAGTCTACGCACCTCGGGAGGCGGTGCGGACCCTGCCTGCAGACGCTCCCACCACGACCACGCAGCGTCATGCTGCGGTGCCTGCTCGTCCATGGCGTAGATCAGCAGTTTCACGTCCGGCACGATCATCCAGTCGAACCTAACCTGCCCAGTCGCCGCTCATTGTCTAGTGCATCAGCAAGGGTCGGCCGCTGGCGTCGGCCTCCTGCTTGAGCATCACGGCGAGATCATCGTCGAGCGTCAGCGCGGTGCGCATGGTCCAAGGCTAGGCCTGTGGACATCAAGGCATCAACCATCCGCCGAGAGGCAGTGAGTGGTCGTGAAACGCCCGGGATTCGGGGTGGAACACGACCCTTCACTGCCTCTCGGCGGTGGGGCTATGCGCTGCCTCTCGGCGGTGGGGCTAGCCGACCTTGCCGAGGAGGTAGTCGCGACGGGCGCCCAGCACCTCCCACGAGGCCTTGGCCGACCCCGGACCCGGGACGGCCTTGCGCACCTCGACATGGGCCTGAGCCGGGGTACGACCGGTGCGACCGGCCCACTGGCCCACCAGGGCATGCACCTCGCGCCGCAGCGACTCCACATCTCGCCACGTCGGGTCGCAGGACTCCGGGCCGAGGGCCGCGTCCATCTCATCGAACAGCGTGACCGGACGGTTCCTGCGCAGGTCGGCGTCGCGGTTCGCGAGCAGCGAGGCCGTCTGCTCGGGGGTGAGTAGGCCAGGCAGTCCCAGGAACTCCTCGTCGGCGTCCGTCAGCTCACGACCCCCGACGAAAGCCCGACCGCCGTGCAGGAGGTGCGCGAACTCGGCCTCAGCGCTCAGGGCCGTGAACTCCGCGTCCCCCGGCTCGCCGACGAGGCGCTCCAGAGCCTCGAGATCGTGCCCCTTCTCCGCCACCCGGACGACGTGATTGCGCTCCTCCTCCATGCTCGCCGCCAGGGCGAGCAACGGACGAACGGCGGGCAGGAAGACCGTTGCGGTCTCCGTTGGCTTGCGCGCACGCACCACGCGACCGACGGCCTGAGCGAAGAACAGCGGGGTGCGGAAAGAGCAGGCCCACACGCATACGGCCAGGCGTGCGATGTCGACGCCCTCGGAGACCTGCTTGACCGCCACCAGCCAGCGGTCGCTGCTCGAGGTGAATGCCTCGATCCGCTTGCCTGACTTCGGGTCGTCCGACAGAACCAGAACCGGTGCCCGTCCGGTGACGCTCTTGACCACCTTGGCGTAGGCACGGGCGGTCTCCTGATCGGTCGCCAGCATCAGCGCGCCGGCATCGGGCGAGCCGGACTCGCGGATGTCGGTCAGGCGGGAGTCGGCCGCGGCGACCACATGGGAGATCCAGCGCCCCTCGGGATTCAGGGCCGTGCGCCACGCGCGGTCCTCGGCCGACTTCGTCCCCGCTCCGGTGAGCGAGGCCGTCAGAACCTCCCCGGCTGAGTTCATCCACCGACTCGTCCCCGAGTAGGCCGCAAACACGACCGGACGCACGACGGCGTCCGCCAGGGCCTCCCGGTAGCCGTAGGCGTAGTCGGCGATGGACAGCGCGCCCTCGTCGCTCTCGTCGTACCGGACGAACGGGATCCGCTCGTCCGACTTGGTGCGGAAAGGGGTGCCGGTCAGGCAGAGTCGGCGAGCCGCCGGGAGGAAGGCCTCGCTGACCGCCTCGCCCCACGAAAGGCCGTCACCGGCGTGATGCACCTCGTCGAGGATGACGAGGGTGCGGGCGTTCTGGGTGCGAGCGCGATGCAGCATCGGATGACCAGCGACCTGGGCATAGGTGGTGACGTAGCCGAGGGTGTCCTTGCGGACGGGGCCGTCCGCGTTCTTCAGTTTCGGGTCAAGGCTCAAGCCGAGCACCGTGGCCGCATCGGCCCACTGGGTGCGCAGGTGATCGGTCGGCACCACGACGATGACTCGGCTGATCACCTTGGTGCTGAGCAGTCGCTGCGCCAGGGTCAGGGCGAACGTGGTCTTGCCCGACCCCGGTGTGGCGCTGACGAGGTAGTCCTGCGGCTGAGCGTCCCAGTAGCTATCGAGGGCCTCTCGCTGCCATTGCCGAAGACCCGAAGACACGAACGCCGACACTACCCGCCCCCGCCGAGAGGCAGTGAATGGTCGTGCTCAGCCCCGAGCCATCGGCGTGTCGCGACCATTCGCTGCCTCTCGGCGGTGAGAGCGCTACATCACTCCGGCGCCGCGATCGTCATCGCTGGACAGCTTCTGGGCGATGTAGATGGGAAGGACACTGATGATGACGAGGGCAGCGGCGACCACGTTGACGATCGGCGCCTGGTTCGGCCGGAACAGGTTCTGGTAGATCCAGATCGGCAGGGTGGTGATGCCGGGACCGGCCGTGAAGGTCGTGACGATGATCTCGTCGAAGGAAAGACCGAAGGCCAGCACACCGCCCGCGATGAGGGCCGAGCGCATGAGCGGGAAGGTGACGAGTCGGAAGGTCGTGAACGGCCCGGCACCGAGGTCCGACGACGCGTCCTCGAGGTTCACGCCCATGCGCCGGAGTCTGGCCAACGCGTTGTTGTAGACCACGACGATGCAGAACGTGCCGTGTCCGACGATCAGCGTGGTGAACGTCAGCCCGCCGAGATAGGACGTGAACACGTTGTTGAGCGCAATACCCGTGACGATGCCCGGCAGGGCGATCGGCAGGATGATGAGCAGCGAGACGGTGTCCTGACCGAAGAACGTGAAGCGGGACAACGCCAATGACGCGAGGGTGCCGAGCACGAGCGCCACGGCCGTGGCGATGAGTCCGAGAATCACACTGGTCACCACGGCATTGCGGACGCCCTCGTTGTCAACGGCCTTCTGCCACCACTGCGTCGAGAAGCCCTCCGGCGGCCACGACAGCGTCTCCCCGGCATTGAAGGAGTTGATCAGCACCACGGCGAGCGGGATGTAGACGAAGGAGAAGGCGAGGATGGCGAAGAGCGTGAGTGCGATCTTGGTTCCGCGGCTGGTGGTCATAGGTTCTCCAGAGCCCCGGAACGACGGACTGCCGCAAGGTAGATAAGCACGATGATTACGGGAATCGTGGCGAACGCGGCCGCGAACGGCAGGTTCGTCACGTAGTTCTGCTGGACGATGTTGCCGAGCATCGTGGTGGTGCCACCGACGATCTGCGCGGTGATGTAGTCGCCAAGACTCAGGGAGAACGTGAAGATCGATCCCGCCACGATGGCCGGGAAGATCATCGGGATGATGACGCTCCGGAACGTGCGCCAGTTCTTGGCACCAAGATCAGCTGACGCATCGAGCATGGAGTTGGGCAGGCGGCTGAAGCCCGCATAGACGGGCAGGATCATGTACGGCAGCCACAGGTAGGTCAGCGTGATGACGATGCCGAGGATGCCGAAGCCCGGGCCGCCGATCCCCAGCGGTGACAGGAACCACGCGATGACTCCTGACTCGGGGCTGAGCATCGCGCGCCAGGCGTACACCTTGACCAGGTAACTCGCCCAGAGCGGCGTCAGGATCATGGCGACGAGGATCGGCTGCATCCGCTTGCTCGCCACACGCGACATGAAGAAGCCCAGGGGCACAGCCAGGATCAGGCACAGGATGGTCACGCACACCGCAATGCCGATGGTGCGCGCCATCACCTGCAGGTAAGCCGGCGTGGTGAAGGCGTCGACGAAGTTCTCGAGGGTGAAGGTTCTGACGACCGCACCGGTGAAACCGTCGACCGTCCAGAACGCGGTGAGCAGAAGGGCGGCGAGGGAACCCAGATAGACAACGACCAGCCAGATCATCGGCCCACCGAGCAGTGCCGCGAGACGTGCTCGCGGATGCCGGTAGCCGAATCCTCCCTTCGGAGGAGCGACCGCTGCTGTTGCCATGGATTCCCTCGCCACCTTCAGTTACTTACGAGCGGAGCTCGCGATTACTCCGAACGGAGCTCGCGATTACTCCGAGCAGAGCACGCGCCTATTACGAGCGGAGCTCCGACCACGCCTTCGACCACTCCGAGTAGGGCACGCACTTGGTGTCCGTGCGCCCATCGAGGCAGTCCTCGGTCGGGGTGTTCCAGTAGTAGACGTCCTCCCAGTAGGCGGTGTCGGCAGCGTGGTACGTCTCACAGTGCGCCGGATCAGCCGTCAGATCGCACGCCTTGGTGTTGGCGGGTGCCTCACCGAACCACTCGGCCGCCTGAGCGTTGATCTCAGGAGACGCCATCCAGTCGAGCCACTTGTAGGCACAGTTGACGTTCGCCGTGTCCTTGGCGATCATCCAGGTGTCGGACCAGCCGGTTGCACCTTCCTTGGCCTTCGTGGAGCCGACCACCGCGGGATCGAACCCGTTGACGATGACCTGCCATGAAGTGGCGCCCGTCATCGTGCCAGCGTTCACGGCATCGATCTGCTTGAGGTAGTCGTTCCAGTACTCGCCCACCAGCGGCTTCTGCTGCTCGAGCAGTGCGATGGCAGCATCGAACTGCGTCTGGTCGAGGGAGTACGGATCGGTGATGCCCAGATCGGGCTGCGTGGCCATGAGGTACACGGCCGCGTCGGCGATGTAGATCGGGGAGTCGTACGGGCCCACTCCACCGGCGGCCGGGGAGTCGGACTCGAACATGATCGACCAGGAGTCGACTGCCTCGCCAACCTTCTCCTTGTTCCAGACCAGCAGGTTCGCACCGCGACCGTGAGGCACGCCGTAGGACGCACCGGCGACAGTGTTGTGCGAGCGGTCCTTCAGATCCGGGAAGATGTCCGCGTAGTTCGGCACGAGATCCAGGTTGACCGGCTGAACGTTCTCGCCGTAGATCAGACGAAGCGAGGCGTCACCGGATGCTGAGATGACGTCATAGCCGCCACCCTGCATGAGCTTCACGGCCTCGTCGGAGGTGCCGAACACCTTGACGTCGACCGCGCAGCCGGTTGCCTCTTCGAACGGGGTGACCCAGTCGACGGCCGGATCCGTGGAGCCGTCCTCGGCATAGCCAGGCCATGCGAGGACACTGAGCGCACCCTCGCCATCGCCTACGGGGCCGGCGTACACGTCGCCGCCCGGTGCAGCGCCGGCATCGGTGCCGGCGTCATCAGAACTGCCACCGCATGCGGCGAGCAGCAGGGCAGTCGCCGACGTGGCGACCGCCATCTTGAGCAGACGCGAGTGGTGCATCCGCTTCCTCCTGTTCTTCTAGGGCGCCACGAGCGGTTGCTCGTGACGAGGTGGAGCAGTCTCAGATGAGTCGCACGTCAGTTCGCGACTTCGTACTCGTGCCGTGGGTCCCACGACAGGGACACCGACTGACCGCGCATGTGGCTGAGGTCGGCGGAGCCTTCGGAGTTCTGTTGAACGGCCATCAGGGAGCCACCCGTGGGCAGATCGACGACGAACCGCGTGGACATGCCGACGTAGATCACCTCGCGCACCGTTCCGGTCAGGCAGTGGTGATCGGCAGGCACGGTGTCTCTGGCCGGATGCACCCGGATCTTCTCCGGCCGCACCGACCAGGTGCCCGGTCGGCCGAGCACCTCCATGGCCGCCGCTGTGTCGAGCAGGTTCGAGGTGCCGACGAATCCTGCGACGAAGGACGTGGCCGGGTGCTCGTACACCTCTGTCGGCGTGCCGAGCTGCGCGATGCGTCCATCATTGAAGACGGCGATGCGATCGGACATCGTCAAGGCCTCGTCCTGGTCATGGGTGACGAAGACGAAGGTGATGCCGACCTGCCGTTGGATCTCCTTGAGCTCGACCTGCATCTGCTCACGCAGCTTGAGATCGAGTGCGCCCAGGGGCTCGTCGAGCAGCAGAACCCGGGGGCGGTTGACGAGGGCGCGAGCCAGAGCCACGCGCTGCCGTTGACCACCGGACAGCTGCGACGGCGCCCGGTCCTCGTAGCCGTCCAGGCGCACCGACGCCAGCGCCTCGCGTGCTCGCTCGGCGCGCTCGGCCTTGGGCACCTTCTTGACCCGCAGGCCGTACTCCACATTGGCCAGAACACTCATGTGCGGGAAGAGCGCGTAGTCCTGGAAGACGGTGTTGACGTCCCGCGCATACGGCGGCGTCTGGGTGACATCGACGCCAGCGAGCTCAATGGTGCCGGAATCGGGGCGCTCGAACCCGGCGATCATGCGCAAGACGGTTGTCTTGCCGGAGCCGGATGGCCCCAGCAAGGTGAGGAACTCGCCGTCCACGACATCGAGGTCGACTCCATCGACCGCCACCACGTCGCCGAAGTGGCGCGTGAGCCCTCGGGCCCTGATCGCGACCGAATCCGTCATGACTTCCTTTCACACGCCTACCCCTGAGAACGGCAGGCTACCGATACCACTGGTCACATCGGGTCTCGACCGAGCTCATGGGGCAAATCGTTACCGATTTGTGGTTTCGCAACGGTTTCCGTGGTGTTTCACGTGATTCACTGCCGATATTGCCAGCATCCTCGCGAGGGTCAGACCCGTTGTCCAGCGCCGGTGACGGCGACCCGAACCGGATCCCCGCGGGTCAGTTCCGTGCTGCCCAGAGCACGGGCCCGGACCACGGCCCCGTCCGGCAATCGGACCTCGATCATGCTGTCGTGGCCGTGGTAGACGACGGCCTCGACAACTCCCGCCTCCCGGTCGCCATGGGGCGCCGGCATCACCACCAGCTGCTCAGGACGCAGGGCCACGCGGTGTGGCACCTCCGACGACACCTCAGTCGGGTCGAGCGAAATATCCCCCAGCACGGTGGTCGCGACACCTGCGGCGAGGGAGAGCACCGGCAGCACGACGACCTCACCGAGGAAGTCGGCGACCTCGAGGGAGGAGGGCCGGGCATAGACCTCCTCGGGGGCGCCCTGCTGAGCGATCCGACCGTCGATCATGACGGCCACCGAATCGGCCAGCGAGAGTGCCTCGTCCTGGTCATGGGTGACGAGCACGGTGGTGGTGCCAGCCGATTGAAGGAGATCGCGCACCTCGGTGCCGAGTTCGATGCGCAGCCCAGCATCCAAGGCGCTGAAGGGCTCATCCAGCAGGACGACATCCGGGCGCGGAGCAAGGGCCCGCGCAAGCGCCACGCGCTGCTGCTGGCCGCCCGACAGCTCATGCGGTGAGCGATCGCCCAGACCTGACAGCCCCACCAGATGCAGCAACTCGTCCACTCGATCCGATGTCGGCGTGCCATCGGGCAGCATTCGACGAGGCAGACCGAACCCCACATTGCGCGCCACTGTCAGATGTGGAAACAGGGAACCGTCCTGCGTGACGATCCCGACATTGCGCCGCTCGGGAGGAGTCATCACACCTGCGCCGTCGACCATGCGGTCGCCGATGAGGATCGTGCCCGACGTCACGGGGATGAACCCGGCGATGGCGCGCAGCAATGTCGTCTTACCTGAACCGCTGGCGCCGACGACAGCGAGCATCGTGCCGGCCGCAGCCGTGCACGAGGCCTGACGAACCACGGGTGGCCCGCCATAGCCGACGACGAGATCGCTGACGGCAAGCGCTGACGCCGTCATGACTTCTCCACTGACACAGGGGAACTCTGCCACTCGACCTCGTCAGCCGTTTCGGAGGTGGACGCATGATGGCCGAGCCACCTGCTCAGCAGCCACGCGGGGACAGCCGCCACCACGACCAGCGCGAGCGCATAGGGAGCCGCCGCGCCGAAGGCCTCCACCTCCGTGCGCGACCACAGCCGCGTGGCCAGCGTGTCGAATCCGGTCGGGCGGAGCATGAGAGTGGCAGGCAGCTCCTTCATCGCCGTCAGCAGAACGAGGAGGGCTCCGGCCGCGACGCCCGGCCAGGCGAGTCGCCCGGTGGTCGTCCACCATGCCGAGATCGGCCCTCGGCCCAGCGATCGGGCGACCGACTCCATACCGGGAGGCACCGATGCCACCGAGGTCCTTGTCGCACCGATGGCCTTCGGCGCGAACAGCACCGCATAGGCGAAGGCAAGAGCCGCGAGCGTCTGGTACGCCGCTGGAAGCAGCATGAGGGTCAAGAAGACAAGAGCGAGACCGATGACGACACCCGGCAGTCCGTGGCCGATGAATGCACCGCCCTCCAGAATGCGCACCCAACGAGCCGTGTAGCGCGCGGCGAGGACTCCGACCGGAATCGCGAGGACCAGCGCCATCGCCGCACCCAGACTGGAGGACGACACCGAACCGGCCAGCGCGCCGAGGAAGTCAGCGGCATCGAACTCGCGGCGCTGACTGCTCAGCAACTGGTGCAGGATCGATCCGATGGGAACGGCCAGCGACAGCACCGCCACGCCGATCAACCACGCAAGGGCGAATCCGCGCGCACCCGGCGTGAGCGCGAGAACGGGAGCCGGTCGACCCGAACCGGAGCCGACTCGCCACCGTGCCGCCCTGCCCCGAGCACGCGCCTCCGCAACCACGAGCGCCAGCGCCAGCACCACCAGTAGGAGGGCCAGCACCGCCGCGGCCGTTCGATCGAACGAGGCCCGGTACGAGGCGAAGATGACGCGGGTGAAGGCATCGACTCGGAAGATCGAGACCGTGCCGAACTCCGCCAGCGTGTAGAGCGCCACCAGAAGCAGGCCTGCTGCCGCCGCCGGCCACGCGTTCGGGGCGACGACGCGACGCAGAACCGCCGCCGGCGTGAGCCCGAGGCTCCGCGCCGCCTCCTCCTGGCCGCCATCCATGCGTCGCAGCAATGCACTGAGGGGCAGGGCCACGTAGGGGAAGGTGCACAGCGACATGACGATGGCCGCCGGCACGATGCCGGTCAGGGACGGGATGAGTGCGACCCAGGCATACGCGGCGACATACGACGGCACCGCAAGAGGAAGGGCCATCAGGACGAAGAACAGGCCACGCAGGGGTACATCGGTACGGCTGAGCAGCCACGCCGTTGGCGCGGCGAGAATCAGTGCACCCGCCATGACAAGCAGGACGAGCACCGCACTCGTGAGCGTCGTCTCGAGGGTGCGCAGGCGCCACAGCGCTGCCCATGCCTCGGGCCCCGAGTCCAGCACCCGCACCATCAGGTAGGCCAATGGCAGTGCCATGACCACGACCGCGACCACCGCTGCACCCACGAGGGGCAGCGGTGGTCGACGGGCGGTTGTGCGAGTCATAGGGACGTCACCCTAGGCGAGGTGCATGTCAGGTGAGCCCGACGTCCTGCAGCATTGCGAGGGTTCCGGGCAGGTCCTCGAGCTCAGCGAGAGCGATGTCCGGGCCTGTCACGTCGCTCAGTACCGGCACGCCGGCAGGGGCAGCGACACCCTCGACCAGCGGGTACTCGAAGGTCTCGTCGACGAACCACTGCTGCGTCTCCGGCTCGAGCATCCACTCCACGAGTGCTGCTCCACCTGCAGGATTGTCCGATCCCGCGATGACGCAGGCCCCAGCGACGTTCACCAGGGTTCCAGCGTCGCCGGGCTCGGTGAAGGCCAGCTGCACGTTCATGTTCTCCGCACCGACTTCGGCTGCCTTCTGGTACCAGTAGTAGTGGTTGATGAGCCCGAGCTGCACGGTGCCAGCGTCGACGGCGTCGCGGATCTGGGAGTTCTTCTCGAACACCTGGGCGTCGTTGTCGACCATCCCCTGCAGCCACTCCCGCGTCGCGTCATCGCCCATGGCGACGCGCATCGCAGTGACGAACGCCTGGAAGGAGCCATTGGTCGGCGCGATCGCGACCTGCCCCTTCCACCTCGGGTCAGTCAGTTGAAGTACAGATGTCGGGACTTCCTCGACCGGCACCTGCTTCGGGTCGTAGGCAATGACGCGAGCGCGTCCGGTGATGCCCGTCCAGTTCTCGCTCCGGTAGACGGACGGCACAGCATCCGAGATGGCATCCGGCAGCGGTGCACACATGCCAGCTGCGTCGAGAGCGCCCATGGCGCCGGCGTCCTGGCCGAAGTAGATGTCCGCGGACGAGGCGTCGCCCTCCTCGATCAACTGGGCGGCCAGTTCGGCCGTGTCGCCGTAGCGGACCTCGACCGGGATCCCCGTCTCGACGGTGAACCGCTCGAGCAGAGGCGCCACGAGATCCTCGCTGCGGCCGGAGTAGACAACGACACTCTCGGAGGTGTCCAGGGTGGGTGCGGCCTCGGAGGACTCCGAGGTCGAGCCAGAGCAGGCGGCGAGCAGCAGGGCGGCCGGCAGGATGACGGCCAGGCTGGCTGCACGGCCCAGACGGGCAGCACTGCGCGCACGGCGAACGTGGGGCATCAGGTTCCTCTCACGATGAAGTTAGGTAAACCTTAGTTAGGTCAGGCTTACCTAGTCAACTTCGATCGATCAGGGGAAGCCACGAACTCAGGTCCGACCGCTCCCCGCTCGCGATGAGGCGACCGGACGCTGTCGCCTCCGTCCAGGACAGGGACCCGTCCGCGAGCGCCAGCCAGGTGTCGGCGTCGGTCTCGACGACGGCCGACGGGGTGCCTCGGCGGTGGGTGAGACCCGGTACGGCCTGCACGGCCGCGTAGGGCGGGATGCGTACCTCCACCGAACGACCGGGCGCGACCTCCTGCAGCCGAGCGAGGGAGGCCTTCACTCGGGCACGCACCTGCGGGTCGACGGGCATGCGTGCTCAGGTCTGCAGGACGGCCGGGAGAGTCGCCTCGTGCGCCTGGCGAAGCTCCGCGAGAGTCACCGTGAACTGATCGGAGAACTGCAGCACCTGCTCGCCCGCGTCATAGCCGGCGTCGGCGCCAAGTCCGGAGTCGACGACGCCGATCCGGTGAGCGGGGAGCTGGCGAGCGGCGCACATCTCGGTGAAGCGGAGCTCCTCGCTGCGAGGCACGACGACGACGGCACGTCCGGCCGACTCACCGAAGAGGAAGACGAACGACTCGACGCCGTCGGGCACCCAGCAGCGGGCGCCGACACCCGACTTCAACGCCATCTCGACGAGCGTCTGGGCAACTCCGCCATCGGAGACGTCATGAGCGGCGGTCAGCATGCCATCGCGCGAGCCGGCGACCAGGATCTCGCCCAGCAGACGCTCGCGCTCGAGATCCACCTGGGGAGGAAGGCCACCGAGGTGCCCATGCACGTGATGCGCCCACTCGCTGCCGGCGAACTCGTCGCGCGAGTCGCCGAGCAGGTAGATGAGCTCACCGTCGGGGCCCCAGGCCATGGGAGTGCGTCGATCGACATCGTCGATGACGCCGAGAACACCGACCACGGGGGTCGGGAGGATCGCGGTGTCGCCCGTCTGGTTGTAGAACGAGACGTTGCCGCCGGTCACGGGAATACCGAGCTGCAGGCAGCCATCCGCCAGGCCACGGGTGGCCTCGGCGAATTGCCACATGACCTCCGGGTCCTCCGGCGATCCGAAGTTCAGGCAGTTGGTGACGGCCAGGGGAATCGCTCCCCCAGCGACGACGTTGCGGTAGCTCTCGGCCAGGGCAAGCTGTGCACCCGCGTAGGGGTCGAGCTTCGCGAACCGGCCGTTGCAGTCGGTGGAGATGGCAATGCCGCGCCCGGTCTCCTCATCGACGCGCACCATGCCGGAGTCCTCCGGTTGCGCGAGCACGGTGTTGCCCAGCACGTACCGGTCGTACTGCGACGTGACCCACGACTTCGACGCAAGGTTCGGAGCCCCGACCATGTTCAGCAGCGTGGCGCGCAACTGCTCGCCATCGGCCGGGCGCGGGAGGGAATCCGGGGTGTCCGCCTGCAGGGCGTCCTGCCATGACGGACGGTGGTACGGACGCTCGTAGACCGGACCTTCATGGGCAACCGTGCGCGGAGGGACGTCCACGATTCGCTCGCCGTGCCAGTCGACAGTCAACCGACCGGAGTCGTTGACCTCACCGATGACGACAGCCTCGACGTCCCACTTCCGGCACATCTGCAGAAACGCGTCGAGATTCTCCGGCGTCACGATCGCGCACATGCGCTCTTGAGACTCGCTCATCAAGATCTCCTCGGGCGACAGCGTCTCATCGCGCAGCAGCACGCGATCGAGCCACACGTGCATGCCGCCCTCACCGTTGGACGCGAGCTCGCTCGTCGCGCAGGAGATCCCGGCACCGCCGAGATCCTGAATGCCCTCGACGAGTCCTGCATGCAGGACCTCAAGAGTGGCCTCGATCAGCAGCTTCTCCATGAATGGATCACCGACCTGCACACTCGGGCGCTTGGCGGGGCCGTCGGCGTCGAAGGTCTCGGACGCGAGCACCGAAACGCCGCCGATGCCGTCGCCACCCGTGCGGGCGCCGTAGAGCACGACGAGGTTGCCGACTCCCTTGGCACTGGCGAGGTGGATGTCCTCGTGGCGCATCGATCCGACGCACAGCGCGTTGACCAGCGGGTTGCCGAGGTAGGTCTCGTCGAAGACGACCTCTCCACCGATATTCGGGAGCCCGAGGCAGTTGCCATAGCCGCCGACGCCGGCGACGATTCCCGGCAGCACGCGCTTGGTGTCCGGCGCATCGAGCGGGCCGAACCTCAGCGGGTCCATGACGGCGAGCGGGCGGGCGCCCATCGAGATGATGTCGCGGACGATGCCGCCGACGCCTGTGGCGGCACCCTGGTAGGGCTCGACATAGGACGGGTGGTTGTGGCTCTCCACCTTGAAGGTGACCGCCCAGCCATCGCCGATGTCGACGACGCCGGCGTTCTCGCCGATCCCGACGAGCAGGGCGTCCGTCTTGGGTGCCTTCTCGCCGAACTGCCGCAGGTGCACCTTGCTGGACTTGTAGGAGCAGTGCTCACTCCACATGACCGAGTACATGGCGAGCTCGGATGAGGTCGGGCGGCGACCGAGGATCTCGCGAATGCGCTCGTACTCATCGAGCTTGAGTCCCAGCTCGGCGTAAGGCTGGGGGTGATCGGTGTCCTCGATCGCATGGGTGACGGTGTCGATCATGATCTCTCGTCCGGCTAGGCGTTGACGGCGGCGGTGAGGATGGAGGTGAAGAAGCCGAGCCCGTCGATGGACGGACCCGTGAGGGCCTCGACAGCGTGCTCGGGGTGGGGCATGAGGCCGACGACGTTGCCGCGGGCATTGCTGATGCCGGCGATGTCGCGTCGGCTGCCGTTGGGGTTCACCTCGAGATAGCGGGCGATGACGCGACCCTCACCCTCGAGCTCGTCGAGAGTGCGTTCGTCGGCGACGTAGCAGCCCTCGCCGTTCTTGAGCGGGACGACGATCTCCTGCCCGGCTGCGAAGTCACGAGTCCAGTCCGTGTCGGTGCGCTCGATGAGCAGGCGCTGATCCCGGCAGATGAAGTGAAGGGAGTCATTTCGCGTAAGGGCCCCGGGCAGCAGGTGCGACTCGCAGAGGACCTGGAATCCGTTGCAGATCCCCAGGACAGGCAGGCCGCCCTGCGCGGCAGGGACGAGGGAGTTCATCACCGGAGCGAACCGCGAGATCGCCCCGCAGCGCAGATAGTCACCGTACGAGAAGCCGCCGGGCAGCACCACCGCGTCGACACCCTTGAGGTCGTCGTCTCCGTGCCAGAGGGCCACGGCCTCCCCGCCGGCAATCGTCACCGCCCGGGCAGCATCCTGATCGTCGAGCGTCCCCGGAAAGGTGACGACGCCGATCCTCATGCCTCGACCCGCATGGTGAAGTCCTCGATGACCGGGTTGCTCAGCAGCTCACCGGCCAGCTGCTCCATCAGTGCCGCCCGCTCTCCCGCGAGATCACCCTCGAGGTCGATGACGAACTGCTTTCCTTGGCGCACATCGAGAACGCCGTCCATGCCCAGGCGCCCGAGGGCTCCCTGAACGGCACGACCCTGGGGATCGAGGATCTCGGGCTTGAGCATGACGTCGACGATGACGCGGGCCACGGGCACTCCAGAAGCGAGGCGGGATGTTAGGCAGAAGCCTATCGGCGGGCAATCCGCCGCCGATCAGGGCAAGAGCTCGAAGGGGCGCCCGTTGAGGTCGCGCATGGTGGTGAAGTGGCGGCGGTCGTACGTTCCTATGCATGCCGCGCGGTGGCGGTCGGCCAGCACCACCAAGGATGCATCGGTCACGCCGATGTGCTGCTCAGCATCGACGTCATGATCCCGCGCAGGGCAGGATCATTCTCGACGAAGATCACCCGCGTGGCACGCATCACAGCATCCTTCCAGTGCACACATGAATGCGAGAGGAACCGTGTCCGCGAGAAGCCCGCCGCAGCGCCATGGCATTTGGTTCGCCCTGAGCCTTCCGCGGAAGCCCGGGGACATGCTATTTCGGGTGCATTCAGGCACCGTAGTCACCGGCACCAGTGTCTGGGCACCCTGTCACCACAGTGACACGGTGGGCTTCTGGTCAACCCACTAGCCTCGGATCCATGGGTAACCGGGCGTACGACGTCGTCTGGGGAACCGCCCTGAGCACCACCACCGTCGCCCACCGGATCGTGCACCGACTTTCAGGAGGCCGGCTCTGGCGGCGCTTTCCCGGTGGAGCTCAGGTCGTGTGGATCACCACACTCGGCCGTCGATCCGGAGAATGGCGAACGACTCCACTCCTTGCCGTCCCTGACGAGAACCATGAGATATCCGGAGTGTGGGCCATCACCGGATCCAATGCTGGACAGGAGAAGCTGCCTGGGTGGGTGCACAACGTTCGAGCGAACCCGAAGGGTCGCGTCGAGATCGATGGGCGCAGCACAGACGTCACCTTCGAGGAGGTGACCGGGTCCGACGCTGACCGGCTCTACGAGGCGCTGGCGAGCCAGTGGTCGGCCTATCGGATGTACAAGGAGAACGCGCAGCGACAGATCCCGGTGTTCCGTGTCATCCCAGACCAGTGACCGGTCGTGTTCGCTGGACTGTGTTCGTGGGCACGGGACTCGGACGCAGGGTCATCGGCACTCTCGCAATCGCAGTACTGGCGAGCCTCGCGACTCCAACCAGCCGGCACCCGGCGCCACGTCCGTCGTGACGATTCTCGGCGCCGGCACCATCGCCCGCTACAAGTGACGCACACCGCGACGATGACGCAGGCCACGGGAAATCCGGGGCCGGTTCGAGAACGGGGCTGCTGCGGTGCGGCGCGTACGCGGGGAAGACCCTCAGCCCATCGACCCGCCTCCACGCCACCCATGCCGCTCAGCAGAGCAGCGCGGCTCATGCCCTCTCGCGACGCCTGCCGACCGCGGGAGCCAGGATCAGGCCCAGACCCAGCAGGACCAGGGCAATGGTGATGCCCGCCGCGCGCGAGGCGCCCGTGTCGGCCAGACCCGGGCTCCCGCTGTCGCCCGAGCTGGATGCCCCGGTGATGCTCCCGGAGTCGGACTCGCCGGTGGCCAGCGCCGCGAGCCGCGCCGCGGGAACGCTGACGGTGGTCGTCGCGGGGCCATTGGTGAGGGTCAGCGTGACCGAACCGCCCACCTGCGCGGCACTGATGGAAGGCTCGGGTGTGCTCGACGGCGTGCTCGGCGTTATGGAACTCGGCGCTGTGGATGACGCGCTTGACGACGCGCTACCCGATGCCGTGCTCGATGCCGTGCTCGATGCCGACGCGGTGCTCGGCACTGCAGACGACGAGTTCGACGGCGTACTCGACGACGTATTCGACGGCGCCGATGTGGGGGGCGTGACCGAGCCAGTCAGGGTCAGTGTCGGCGTTCCCCCACCTGGTGCCTGCGTCGGCACCTTCAGCCTCAGAGGTGGCGACGTCCCCGTCGACGCCGTGGGTGACGCGGATGGCTGCTGCGTGCTGGGCGATGCCGACGGACCCGTGGGGGTCGGCGTCGCGTAGGGCGAGGACGGCACCGCGGTCGGAGTCGCATACGGGGGCGGCGATGGCGGGGTCGGGAATGGAGTGGGCGAAGCCGTCGTCGGCGTCGGCGTCGGATACGGCGTCGGGACGCAGTTCCCGAACAGCGGCACCGGCACGTCCGGCGGCCACGGATAGACCTGCTGACTGCCGCAACCGGTCAGGGTCACCGGCGGGGCGGTCGCCACCGTCACCTGACCCGTCCCGGAGATCGTCACCTGCGGTGCCGGTGTCACGGTGATCGTCGGGGTGGGGCTCGGCGTGGGCGTGGGGCAGGCACCCTCCGTCGCATTTGCCGGTAGGGCAGCGGACTTGGCGCGAGCCAGGTCGGCCGTCGCCGCGGCCTGGGCCTGCGCGTCAGCGTTCGCCTGGCTCATCGTGCTTGTGGCACTCCCCGTGCCCTCGATCGAGGCAGATCCCTGTGTCCCGTTGGCGCAGTAGGCGATGGTGCTGCCGACCCTGAGCGTCGACGAGTATGTCGGGCACGACCCCTCGGTGGCGCCGAGCTGTGTGAGGCGATCCTGCTTCGCGGTGTTCGCAGCAGCGGTCGCGGAGGCCTGCGCCTGGGAGTCAGCATCCGCCTGCGACACCGCGCTGGTCGCCGACCCGCTGCCCGAGTAGTCGAACGTGCCGGCCACGCCGGCAGCACAGTAGGTGACGCGTCCACCAACGGTCCGCGCCGATGTGAAGCTGGTGCAATTACCCTGCGTGGCCCCCGGAGGAAGTTTCGCGTTCACATCGACGACAGCATTCGCGAGGGCCTGGTCGGCCGCCTCACGGTCAGCCTCCGCCTGTGAGACGGTGCTGGTCGCTGTGGCCGATCCGCTGTAGGGGAACGATCCACTGGTGGATCCGGCGCAGAAGTCGAAGGTCCCCGACACCCTCTTGGTGGACGTGTAGACGGGGCACTTGCCGATGGTGGCGCCGGAGCGCTTGAGGATGTCGATCACGCTCAGGACGTCATTGAAGGCAGCCGTATTCGCCTTGGCGTCAGCATCCTTTTGAGAGATGGTGCTGGTCTGGGGACCCGAGGTACCGGTGATGGTCTGGGTCTCCTCGATGCCCCGGGTGCTGCAGTAGGTCACCGGGATGGCGACGGTCTGGGGCTTCGACGTGAACACCGTGCACGCACCCGCCGTCGCACCGGCAGGGATCGCCTTGGCCTTCGCCTCAGAGACACCCGCCTGCGCAGCCGCCTGGGCCCGAGCGTTCGCGTCGGCCTGCGACACGTTGCTGGTCACCGTTGCAGAGCTCACATAGGGACTCGTGGCGGTCAGACCGTTCAGGCAGTACTCCACCGTGCCGGAGGCTGACTTCGTCGACGTGTACTCAGGCACCTGGCACCCGTTGTTGAACGTCCACATGCCGACCGGCCAGTTCTGGCCTGGGTAGGTGCCGTAGCCCGGGATGACGTCGGTCCACCCTCCCTGCGGGTAGATCGCGTTTCGGGGCAGCGAGGAAATCGAGGAGACGGCGATCCTTGCCTGAACATAGGGCCGCTGGGGGTTTCCCGTCGCGCGGCAGATCGAGATCCTCCCGCTCGTCCAGAAGGACGGTGGGGCGCAGACGCCGTACCTCGCCTCGTAGGGATGTCCCGGGTTCTGGTTCCTCTGGCAGTTGTTGCCGTTCTTCTGGCAGAAGCTGCCATCGGGGCATCCCGTCCGGGCGAACCGTTCAGGCCAGCCGACGGACGGCACTGAGCGTGTCATGGGGGAGGTCTCCGGCGCGGATGACTCCGAGGCAGCAGCGCTGCGCGCACAGATCGTCACCGTCTCGATCGCGCGGCTCCCCGCACTCACCGTGTCCCCCGGACGCACATCGGTGAAGACGATGTTGCCGGTTGCCGTGCCCAGGATCGCGGTGTCGAGCTCCCAGTCGGCGACGAGCGTGCGGAAGGGCGGCTTCGCCACCGGGAGGATGACACCCGTGGCGCCCCCGAAACCTGAGTAGCTCCAGCAGATGTCGCCGTATCCCTGCGCCTGCCAGTTGGACGGCCGCGTCAGGAAGTCCGTGCCCTCGTCAGTCACGGCGAACATGCCCGACTCATCGGTCATGGAGAGGATCTGGAGCGGATGACCTCTCTCATCAGTGACGGCGACGGCCTCCTCTCCGGGCAGGCGAGTGAACCGGATCTGGTCCGGCGTCAGCCGCCACCGCGCGCGCGGATCCGCACTCGCGGCCGGGGTCGGCGTGACCTGGACAGGCGCATACGGGTCAACGGTGGGAGTCGGGGTAGGCGTGGGTGTCGGCGTGGGCGGTGGATCGGAGCCCACGCACAGGTCACCCTGCTCGTTGAGATGGCCACCCCAGGGGCAGGCCGGGCCCTGGGCATTGGGCCCGACATTCGCCGGATACGCAGGTGGCTCACCATTTCCACCGTTGACAGTCAACGTGTAGGAGTGGGTGCCGGTGTCAGACGTGATGAAGAGCGTGCTCGCGCCTGACCCGACCACGGTGTAGGTGTATTCGTCGACCTTCGACAGCGAGCTTCCCGAGATGCTGGTGGAGGCGATGCCACAGGGCGGGAGGATGCCCCCAACGAGAGAAAGAGTGTCGCCGATGGGCACGTAGACCGAGCCTGAGCCATCCGCGCAAGGCACCGAGAACGACACCGTCGCCGCGGACGCCGGGGAGGCAACCAGCAGTGGCAGCGGCGCCGCCAGCAGTGCGACAGCGCCGACACTCGTGACAATCCGGCGCCAGATGCCGACTCGCCCAGGGGAACGCACCCGCCGATTCTACGCGGTCTCCCCACACATGGTTGGAACTAGATGCCGGCCTGCCACGCGCTCCAGGCACTGGCCACCATCTGACTCAAATCACGAGTCGCACGCCAGTCGAGTTCGGCTTCAATCCGCTCGGTTGACGCCCACGTCGCCGGCGGATCTCCCGCACGCCTCGCGACCACCTCGGCGTTGACATCGCGTCCCACAACCTCGCTCACCACGTCCATCACCTCGCGCACGGAGTACCCGTGACCGGTGCCGACATTGAAGACGTCGCTGCGCACACCAGACTCGCAGCGCTCTGCCGCAGCAACATGCGCCGCGGCAAGGTCAGACACATGGATGTAGTCGCGGATGCAGGTGCCGTCGGGGGTCGGGTAGTCGTCTCCGAAGATCTGCGGGCGCTGATCCTGCTCCAGGGCCCGGAACACCATGGGCACCAAGTTGTTGACGCTGCTGTCACCCAGCGCATCGGATCCCGCTCCTGCCACATTGAAGTAGCGCAACGCGCACCACGAGAGCCCCCACGCGACACCACAGTCGCGCGCCATCCATTCCCCAACGACCTTGGTCTCGCCATAGGGAGACTCCGGGTGCAACGCGGCATCCTCTGACACCGGATTGTCGGCAGGGGTGCCGTAGACCGCGGCGGAGGACGAGTACACCAGACGCGAGACGCCGGTGCCCTCCATCGCCTCCAGCACCGTCAGCAATCCATCCACGTTCTCGCGGTAGTACAGCAAGGGGATGTCGACGGACTCTCCTGCGGCCTTCTTCGCCGCCAGATGCACGACTCCATCGATGGTGTGATGACGGAAGGTGTGCGCGAGCTGCGCTGCGTCGTGCACGTCGCCCTCGACGACCGTGACGCCGTCAGGAACTCGTCGCATGAGTCCGGATGAGAAGTCGTCGTAGATGACGACCTCGCGACCACTCGCCAGCAGCGCCTGCACGACGTGCGCGCCGATGTAGCCGGCTCCCCCGGTGACCAGCCACGTCGTCACGAGAACGTCTCCCCTGTCAACCGCTCATACGCCTCGATGTACTTGGCACGCGTGCGCTCGACGACCTCGTCCGGGAGCGGCGGTGGTGCCTCGCCGGAGTCCTTGCTCCATCCGGACTCGGGGGACGTCAGCCAGTCACGGACGAACTGCTTGTCGAAGGAGGGCTGCGGGCCGCCCGGAGCCCAGGACTCCGCATCCCAGTAGCGGGAGGAGTCAGGAGTGAGGACCTCGTCGCCGAGCACGATGCGTCCGGCGTTCTTGCCCGACTTGGCGAAGCCGAACTCGAACTTGGTGTCGGCGAGGATGAGCCCGCGGGATCGGGCGATCTCGAGGGCGCGCGTGTAGATGTCGATGGACATCCGCTTGAGCTCCTGCGCCTCCTCCTGGCCGAGCATGACGATCACCTCGTCATAGGTGATGTTCTCGTCGTGCTCACCGAGCTCGGCCTTGGTGGCAGGGGTGAAGAGCGGCTTGGGCAGCTCGGAGCCGTCCGTCAGGCCCGGCGGCAGGCCATTGCCGCAGATGCGCCGCGTCGCGAGGTAGTCACTCAGCCCCGAGCCGGCGAGGTAGCCTCGGACGACGCACTCGACGGGGAGCATGTCCAGTCGCTCGCACACCATGGCGCGACCGGCAACGACCTTGGGGATCTTGCCCGACGCTACATGGTTCGGGACGACGCCCTCGAGCTGCTTGAACCACCACTTCGACAGTGAGGTGAGGATGCGGCCCTTGTCCGGGATTGTCGTCGGCAGAACCCAGTCATATGCCGAGATGCGATCACTCGCAACGAACAGCAATTTGTCATCCGGAGTGCGATAGAGATCGCGCACCTTGCCGGAGTAGAGGTGCTCGTACTCAGGAGGCAGTCCGTAGTCGGGAGCCTCGGGGGAGGAGGAGGTCACAGGATGTCTCCAGGGGTGTAGCCGGCGGCCTCCGGGTAGCGATTGACAATGGCCTCGACTCGGTCCGCAACGGCACGCACCTGCGCTGCCGCAGCGCCCGTGAAGGAGAGCGGCTCAGCGATCAGGTCGTCGAGCTCCTCGCGACTCAGCTGCAGACGCTGGTCCGCGGCCAGGCGCGACAGCAGGTCGTTCTCGACGAGACCGTCCTCGCGCATCGCCAACGCGACGGCGACAGCATGCTCCTTGATCGCCTCGTGAGCAGTCTCGCGCCCGACACCCTTGCGGACGGCCGCCATCAGGATCTTCGTCGTCGACAGGAACGGCAAGTACCGCTCGAGCTCCCGGTCGATCACCGCCGGGAAGGCTCCGAAGTCGTCGAGCACTGTCAGGAAGGTCTCGAACATCCCGTCGATCGCGAAGAACGCATCCGGCAGGGCGACTCGGCGCACGACCGAGCAGTAGACGTCGCCCTCATTCCACTGGGAACCGGCGAGATCGGCCACCATCGTCAGGTAGCCGCGCAGCAGCACGGCGAAGCCGTTGACGCGCTCGCATGAGCGAGAGTTCATCTTGTGCGGCATGGCGGACGAGCCGACCTGCCCAGGGCGGAAACCCTCGGTCACGAGGTCGTGACCGGCCATCAGCCGAATCGTCGTCGCGAGGCTCGACGGCCCCGCGGCCACCTGCGACAGCGCCGACACCACATCCAGGTCGAGAGAACGCGGATAGACCTGGCCGACGCTGTCGAGCACGTTGGCGAATCCGAGATGCTTCGCGACAGCAGCCTCCAGCTCGGCCAGACGCGCCTCGTCGCCCATCAGGTCGAGCATGTCCTGCGCGGTGCCGACAGGACCCTTGATCCCGCGCAGCGGGTAGCGCTCGAGCAGATCCTCCAGACGGGCAAAGGCCACCATCAGCTCGTCCGCGGCAGATGCGAACCGCTTGCCCAGCGTGGTCGTCTGCGCAGCAACATTGTGCGAGCGGCCGGTCAACGCGGTGTCGGAGTAGGCGACGGCCAACCCGGACAGGCGATCCAGGGCGGCAACGCAGCGATCCCGGATGATGCGCAGCGAGTCGCGCACCTGAAGCTGCTCGACATTCTCGGTGAGATCCCGGGACGTCATCCCGATGTGCACATACTCGTGACCCGCGAGCGCGTTGAACTCCTCGATCCGAGCCTTGACGTCGTGCTTGGTGATGCGCTCACGGTCGGCGATCGAGCCGAGGTCTACCTGGTCGATCACCCTGCGGTAGTCGGCCATAGCGGCCGCGGGGATGTCCAGGCCCAGGTCGATCTGCGCTGCGGCAACAGCCAGCCACAGGTGTCGTTCGAGAACGATCTTGGCCTCAGGCGACCACACATCGACAATCGAGGCCGACGCGTAGCGGTGGGCGAGCACGTTCGGAATCAAGGGCTTGGTCGTCACGACGTCATCCTTCCATCGCGTCGGTGGCTGCCTGCTCGGCGATGTCACGGCGATGGTGCGAGCCGGTGAGACGAATGAGATCGACCGCTGCGTAGGCCCGCTCACGAGCGCGGACCAGAGTCTCGGCGTGGGCCGTCACGGACAGGACCCGCCCGCCGGACGACGTCACCTGACCCTCATCGCTGATCGTGGTGCCCGCATGGAAGACATCGACGTTCGCAAGATCGGCGGCCTCCTCGAGGCCCTCGATGACGTCACCCGTTCGCGGCTGCGCGGGGTAGCCCTCGGACGCGATCACCACGGTGACGGAGTATCCCGGCTTCCACGCCAGCGGCGGCAGCTGCTCGAGCCGACCCGTGGCCGCCGCGAGGAGGACCTGCCCCAGCGGGGTGCGGAGGTTCGACAGAACGACCTGGGTCTCGGGATCACCGAAACGGGCGTTGAACTCGATCACGCGAACACCGCACGACGTCATCGCGAGTCCGGCATACAGGAGCCCGGAGAAGACAGTTCCGCGTCGCCTCATGGCATCGACGACGGGCTGGAGGACCCGCTCGGTCACATCTGCGACGAGGTTCGACGGCGCCCACGGAAGCGGGGAGTAGGCGCCCATGCCCCCAGTGTTCGGGCCGGCATCACCCTCGCCGACACGCTTGAAGTCCTGTGCGGGCTGAAGGGGCACCACGGTGGTGCCGTCTGTGATCGCGAAGAGGGACACCTCGGGGCCGTCGAGGTACTCCTCGATGACGACCCGCGCATCACCGCCCCGCGCCAGGCACTCCCGTGCGTGAGCCAGAGCCTCATCCCGATCCGAGGTGACGACAACACCCTTGCCGGCAGCGAGACCGTCGTCCTTGACAACGTATGGGGCGCCAAACTGGTCGAGCGCCTCGGCCACCTGCTCGATCGTCGAGCACACGTGGGCCATGGCCGTGGGAACCTCGGCCTCCGCCATCACCTGCTTGGCGAACGCCTTGCTTCCCTCGAGCTCGGCGGCCGCCGCAGAGGGACCGAAGCAGGCGATCCCGCGCTCCCGGACCGCATCTGCCGCGCCCGAGACGAGTGGAATCTCCGGACCGATGACGACGAGATCAGCGGCGACCTCGACCGCGAGGTCGGCCACTGCCATGGGGTCGTCTACAGCCACCGGATGCGTGGCGACCACCCGGGCGATGCCTGCATTGCCGGGAGCCGCTACGACCTCCGCGACGGAATCGTCAGCGAGGAGGCTCGTGATGATGGCGTGCTCGCGAGCGCCCGAGCCGATGACGAGAACCTTCACGGCCCCAGCCTAGTGAAGGTTCCCGCCTCGCCCGGATGGCCCGAAGATCAGCCCTGGTAGTAGGAGTCGATCTCCGAGAACGCCTCGTCCAGGATGGCGAGACCGGCGCGGGCCTCGTCCTCGGTGATCGTGCACGGGGGCACGACGTGCATGCGGTTGAAGTTCGCGAACGGCATGAGACCGCGACTCTTGCAGGCAGCGACGAGGGCGTTCATCGCGTCCGAGGTGCCGCCATAGGGGGCCAGCGGCTCACGGGTCTCGCGGTTCGTGACGAGGTCGAGGGCCCAGAAGACACCCAGGCCGCGCACCTCGCCGATCACCGGGTGCTTCTCGGCCAGTGCCCGCAGGCCAGGGCCCAGAACGTTCTCACCGATGGCCTTGGCGTTGTCGACAATCCCCTCTTCCTTCATCGCGTCGATCGACGCGACGATGGAGGCCGTGGCCACCGGGTGGCCGGAGTAGGTCAGGCCGCCCGGGAAGACGCGCTCGTCGAACGTCGCGGCGATGTCGCCGGAGATGACCACGCCACCGACCGGGATGTAGCCGGAGTTGGATCCCTTCGCGAAGACGATGAGATCGGGCTGAGCCGCCCAGTTCTGGAAGGCGAACCACTCACCGGTGCGGCCGAAGCCCGACATCGTCTCGTCGGCGATCCAGATGATCCCGTACCTGTCGCACAGCGCCCGCAGGCCCTCGAGGTAGCCCGGCGGCGGCACGAGCACACCCGCGGTTCCGACGACGGACTCCAGCAGGATCGCGCCGATCGTGCCGGGGCCCTCGAACTGGATGACGTGCTCGAGGTGCTGCAGCGCCCGCTCGGTCTCCTGCTCGGGCGACTCCGACCAGAACTCGGAGCGATACGGGTAAGGGCCGAAGAAGTGGACGTGCTGGGCCGCGTACTCATTCGGCCAGCGACGCGGGTCGCCCGTCGCAGCGATCGCTGCGCCCGTGTTGCCGTGGTACGAGCGGTAGGTCGAGAGCACCTTGTGCTTGTTCGTGTGGAGTCGCGCCATCCGGATGGCGTTCTCCACCGCATCCGCACCGCCGTTGGTGAAGAACACCTTCGCCATGTTCGGGCCGGCCAGCTCGACGATGCGCTTGGCCGCCTGATTGCGGGCCTCGTTCGCATGCTGCGGAGCGATGGTCGCCAGCTTCGCCGCCTGCTCCTGAATGGCCGCCACGACCTTGGGGTGCTGGTGGCCGATGTTGACGTTGACGAGCTGCGAGGAGAAGTCGAGGAATCGATTGCCGTCGTAGTCCCAGAAGTAGGAGCCCTCCGCGCCGGCGATGCACATCGGCTTCAGTGCCTTCTGAGCGCTCCACGAGTGGAAGACGTACGAGCGATCGTCGGCGAAGACCTGGGCGCCGAGTGCGGGGTCAGGGGTGACGGACATGTGAGCTCCTTGAGTGCGGGTAGTCGCACTGTAGGACGGCTCAATTGTTCAGGACAATCAGGGGCGCAAACTGGTGTCGAATTGGGGTTTTGCAGCCAAGGGAGTCATCTGACGCCCCTCGTCGTCGAAGTTCTCCCGGGCCAGCCAGCGCTCCATTTCACGGCGCACATCGGGCCACTCCGAGTCCAGCAGCGAGAACCACGCCGTGTCACGATTGCGCCCCTTGACGACGGTGGCCTGGCGGAACGTCCCCTCGTAGGTCATCCCCAGCCGACGAGCCGCACGCATCGAGGCCTCATTGAGGGCATTGCACTTCCACTCATAGCGCCGGTATCCGAGATCGAACGCATTCGCCATCATCAGGTGCATCGCCTCAGTCGCGCGTCGGGTGCCCTGCAGGATCGGCGCGAAGGTGATCCAGCCGACCTCGATCGATCGGGCACTCGGGTCGATGCGCAGATAGGACGCGACTCCCTGCGGTTCCCCTGATTCGCGGTCGACTATGGCGAAGAACATCGGGTCGTCGAGGTGCTGCCACTGCTCAACCCAGGTGCGGTAGTCGGCCGCGGACGAGAAGGGGCCCTGCGGCATGTAGGTCCACAGGTCGTCGTGACCCCGGTAGGCGTTCCACAGGGCATCAGAGTGCTGCTCGGCGTCAAGCGGCTCCAGCCGCACATACGTGCCGACCATCTCCCTCGGCGCAGGTCTGTCCACGTGCCTGCGGTCGACAGTCACGCCGATCCGGCGTCCCTGCTCGTCGATCTCGAACGGCGGGACGTGCACGTCAGTGGATGAGGTCGTGGAGGGCGATCGTGGCGTCACGATCCTGACCCACGCCGATCGCGCTGATGCGCGTCCCGGAGACGTCCTCGAGGAAGGCCACGTAGTCACGTGCGTTCTTCGGCAGATCCGCCAGGGTCTGCGCACCGGAGATGTCCTCGGACCAGCCGGGGAGGTACTCGTAGACCGGGGTCGCGTGATGGAAGTCGGTCTGCGTCATCGGCACCTCGTCCGTCCGAGCGCCGTCGACGTCGTAGGCGACACACACCGGGATCTTCTCCCAGCCGGTCAGCACATCGAGCTTGGTCAGGAAGATGTCGGTCAGGCCGTTGATGCGGGTCGCATAGCGGGCGATCGGCGCATCAAACCAGCCGCAGCGCCGTGCACGACCCGTCGTGACTCCGACCTCACCGCCGACAGAGCGAAGACGCTCGCCGTCCTCGTCGAACAGCTCAGTCGGGAAGGGTCCTGATCCGACGCGGGTCGTGTAGGCCTTGAGGATCCCGACGACGCTCGAGATGCGTGTCGGCCCGATGCCGCTGCCCGTGCAGGCGCCGCCCGACGTCGGGTTGCTCGACGTGACGAACGGGTAGGTGCCGTGGTCGACGTCCAGGAGGGTCCCCTGGCCGCCCTCGAGCAGCACGACCTTGTCGTCGTCGAGCGCGTTGTTCAGCAGCAGCGCCGTGTCGGCGACATACGGGCGAAGCACGTCGGCGAACTCCAGGAGCTGCTCGACCGTCGAGTCGACATCGATGGCGCGGCGGTTGTAGACCTTGACCAGGATCTGGTTCTTCTGGTCCAGGGCCCCCTCGACCTTCTGACGCAGGATCGACGGGTCGAAGAGATCCTGGACGCGGATGCCGAGACGAGCGATCTTGTCGCTGTAGGTCGGGCCGATGCCACGGCCCGTGGTGCCGATCTTCGCCTTGCCCAGGAATCGCTCGGTCACCTTGTCGAGAGTCACGTGATACGGCGTGATCAGGTGCGCATCGGCGCTGATGACCAGTTTGGACGTGTCGATCCCCTGCTCATTAAGACCGCGCATCTCCTCCAGCAGGACCGCCGGGTCGATCACGACACCGTTACCGATCACTGGGACGACAGACGGAGTCAGGATGCCGCTGGGCAGCAGATGAAGAGCGAACTTCCGGTCACCGATGACGACGGTGTGGCCGGCGTTGTTCCCACCCTGGTAGCGAACGACATAGTCCACGCGACCGCCGAGCAGATCGGTCGCCTTCCCCTTGCCTTCGTCACCCCACTGGGCACCGACGAGCACGATTGCAGGCACGGGAGGAGAGCCTAACGCCCCAGTGGCTATGCCCCGACCATGCGTGCGGCCAGCGCCTCCCCCAGCGCGGTTCCGGACAACCAGGCCGCCTCGACCCTCGGGCCGTCGGACCACATGTCGCCGGCCACGCCGAGCGGCGCATCCGCGCTCATCCAGAAGGGGTCCACGTGGGCGGCGAGCGGCTTGGCGAAGGTCCACCGGTGGGCGTCGACCCACTGGGGGTACTCCTCGATCCTGAGCAGCCGGCGCAGGCTGGCAACGGCCTGCGGGACGACGGCCGACGGGTCGGCCAGGTGCCCCGCCGCAAGCACGGGATTCACGTGCAGGACGAGCACAGGGGCCTGATCGCCGCGCCGTCGCCCGTCGTCCGCGATCCACGTGAGGACAACATCGTCGTTGACGAAGACTCCGTCGAAGTCCATCCAGGTGCGCTCGGCGAAGACGCAGGTGACCGCGATGACCGGCTCCCACGTGATCTCCGACGAGGGGGTGCCAGAGAAGAGGCGCTGGGCCTGCGGCATCGGCATGCACAACGCGGTCGCGGCCGACGGGACATCGTCGACATGCGCCACCCCGTTCACGACGTCAACGGAGGCGACGTCGTCCTGATGCGTAATGGTCACCTCGGTCGACACCATCGACTCCACGACGGTGCGCAGCCCCCGAGGTGCGGAGTAGCGCATCGGACCAGTCGTCACTCCCTGGATGCCTGACGGGTCGGCGACATGGAAGGAGGTCGTCCACGGCTGCACTACGCCAGCGGCAACCCACCGATCCACCTCGGCGACGAAGGCGGGATCACGGGCAGTGAAGTAGGAGGCGCCGATATCGACAGCTCGACCGTCGAAGTCGGTTCCGGTGTCGCGCAGGGTGCGTGATGCCATGCGACCACCGAGTCGGTGGCCACGATCGCGCAGATGCGTTGTCTGGCCAGAGAGCGCAAGAACGTTGGCGCACGCGACGCCGCTGATGCCCCCGCCGATGACCGTCGCGTGCATCAGTCGCGTGGGACGGACGGATCGCAGTCGTCGATGAAGACGCCGATGCGGTCCACCTCGTCATGTTCCCCGATGGCGCCGGCCGCGCGAGCGAGGGACCGCAGGCATCGAAGGAAGCCCTGATTCGGCTCGTGCCCCCACGGCACGGGTCCGTGACCCTTCCAGCCACTTCGTCGAAGCGAGTCCAGCCCGCGGTGGTAGCCCACGCGAGCGAAGGCATACGACTCGACTACCCGTCCGTCGGCCCACGCCTGATCCGAGAGTGCCGCCCACGCGAGCGAACTGGTCGGATGGGTGCGCACCACCGCGTCGGGATCGGCTCCGGCCGCGAGTTCCGCGGCTGCCGGATCCACGGGCAGGAGGGTGGGGGGAGGTCCGTCGAGAAGATCCTTGCCAATGTCCATGGCGTCAGCCTCCCACGGGATGGGCGGAGTCGCCCTACTGCGGGCGCTCACCAACCCCGCCGCTGCCGTTTCTCCCGGCACGCGGAAGAAACGGCAGCGAGGTGCTACTTGATGCGGGTGCCGGTGGAACGCAGGTCCTCACAGGCCTGCACGATCCGTGCCGCCATCGAGGCCTCGGCCAACTTGCCCCACGCGCGGGGGTCGTAGGCCTTCTTGTTCCCGACCTCGCCGTCGACCTTCAGCACGCCGTCGTAGTTCTTGAACATGTGATCGGCGACCGGCCGCGTGAACGCGTACTGGGTGTCGGTGTCGATGTTCATCTTCACGACGCCGTAGTCCAGGGCCTCGCGGATCTCGCTGAGCAGCGAGCCAGAGCCGCCGTGGAAGACCAGATCGAAGGGCTTGTCCTTGCCGTACTCGGCACCGACCGCCTTCTGAATGTCGTCGAGGACCTTGGGGGTCAGGACGACGTTGCCCGGCTTGTAGACACCGTGGACGTTGCCGAACGTGGCGGCGACCATGTAGCGGCCGCGCTCACCGAGGCCGAGGGCCGTGGCCGTGGCGAGTCCGTCCTCAACGGTGGAGAAGAGCTTGGCGTCGTGCGTTGCCTCGACACCGTCCTCCTCGCCACCGACGACACCGATCTCGATCTCGAGGATGATGTTCGCCTTGACGGACTCGTCGAGAAGGCGCTGGGCAATCTCCAGGTTCTCGTCGAGCGGCACGGCCGAGCCGTCCCACATGTGCGACTGGAACAGCGGATCCTTGCCGGCCGCCACGCGCTCCTGTGAGAGCTTCAGGAGCGGCTCGACGTAGCCGGCGAGCTTCTCCTTGGCGCAATGGTCGGTGTGCAGAGCGATGTTGACGCCGTAGGAACGCGCGATGGAGTGCGCGAACTCGGCGAGCGCCTCAGCGCCAGCAACCATCGACTTCACCGTCTGGCCGGACGCGAACTCCGCGCCGCCGAACGAGAACTGGATGATGCCGTCGCTCTCGGCTTCGGCGAAGCCGCGCAGGGCGGCGACGATGGTCTGGGAGGACGTGCAGTTGATCGCCGGGTAGGCGAACTGGCCTGCCTTTGCTCGGTCGAGCATCTCGGCGTAGACCTCAGGGGATGCGATCGGCATCGATTACTCCAGGTGCAGTCGGAATGTAAACGGTGTCATCCTTTCAGACCCGACGTGACCGGCGCCACACGCCTCTCCCGCATCAGGGATCTGACGCCCCCGACGCCACAGGCATCTCCCGCGTCAGGCGTCCGACACCCCCGACCCGAACCGGTGCTGCCGGATCCACGCGTGCATCGCGATCGCCGCGGCGGCTCCCGCGTTGATCGAGCGCGTGGACCCGTACTGGGCGATCGACAGCACCTCGGTCACGCACTCACGAGCCTGCGGTGTCAGGCCTTCTCCCTCCTGCCCAAAGAGAAGGACGCAAGCCTCGGGCAGGTCGGCCGTCTCGAGGGGAACCGAGCCCGGGAGATTGTCGATCCCGATCACCGGGATTCCCTCGGCCGCTGCCCACGTCGCGAGCGCCTGGGCGTCTTCGTGGTGGCGCACGTGCTGGTAGCGGTCGGTGACCATCGCACCGCGTCGATTCCAGCGCTTGCGCCCAACAATGTGCACCTCACGTGCCAGAAAGGCGTTGGCGGTGCGCACGACGGATCCGATGTTGAAGTCGTGGGCGAAGTTCTCAATCGCCACGTGGAAGGGGTGCCGGCGACGGTCCAGATCCTCAACGATCGCCTCGAGCCGCCAGTACCGGTATTCGTCGACGACGTTGCGTCGATCACCCCGTTCGAGCAGCTCCGGATCAAGCCGCGGATCGTCGGGCCACGGCTGGAGGTGTGGGCCGACGCCGACCGTCACGGCTTCCGGGCCGTCAGGCACGTCTGCACTTGTGTCACGGCCCACCCGGGCGACGATAGCCGCTACGGTTCCAGCGTGAAGCGCGCCATCGTGAACCTCGTCCGCGGCCTCCTCATGGGAGTCGCCGAAGTCATTCCCGGAGTGAGCGGAGGCACGGTCGCCCTCATCGTCGGCGTCTACCGAACCCTCATCAACGCCATCGCCGATGCGGTTCTCGCGCTGCGCCAACTGGTGGGCCTCGCACCAGGCGGCCCATCCGCCGGACGATTCGCCGGCACCCTGAAGTCACTGCCGTGGGGTCTGCTCATTCCTCTGGCAATCGGCATGGGTGTCGCCGTCATCCTCGGCGCCAAGTTCATCGAGCCGCTGCTGGAGACGAATCCGATCCAGATGAAGGCGCTCTTCTTCGGCCTCGTCCTCGCGGGTGTCTACGTTCCCGCACACATGGTCATCCGTGCGGGAGGCCCGTGGCGCACAGTCGACTACGTCGTTGCGCTCGTCTTCGCGATCATCCTCTTCGTTCTCGTCGGGCTGCCTCCTGCGACGATCGACGATCCAAGTCCGCTGGTCATCTTCCTCTCGGCAGCCGTCGCGATCTGTGCACTCGTCCTGCCCGGTGTCTCCGGCTCCTTCCTCCTTCTCACCCTCGGGATGTACGAGTCGACGATCGCCGCGGTCAACGATCGCAACATCGCCTACCTCGCGGTGTTCGCCCTCGGAGCCATCGTGGGCCTGGCCCTGTTCGTATCCGTCCTGAAGTGGCTGCTGGCCCACCGCACGCGCATCACGCTCGTGGTCATCACCGGATTGATGGTGGGCTCACTGCGCGCACTGTGGCCATGGGAGGACGACGATCGCGGACTCCTTGCACCGAGCACCGAAGTGCTCAGCGCCATCGTTCTCTTCCTCGTCGGCATGGCCATCGTGCTGGCGCTGCTCCTCACTGAACGACGCCTCGGGCTCAGCGAGGAGCAGGAGGATGCTGGGCTCGCCAGCCGTTGACCTGCTCGATCCTCAGCAGAACCGGGAGTCGAGCTACTCCAGGCCGAGATCGGCAAGGGAGTAGGCCGCCTTGTACTGAAGTCCCCGCTCGCGAATCGCATCACCGGCACCGCGGTCGACGATCACCGCGACTCCTACCACCGTGGCGCCCGCCTCTTCTAGGGCGTCGACGGCGGTGAGCACCGACCCGCCCGTTGTCGAGGTGTCCTCAACCGCGATCACGCGGCGCCCGGCCACATCAGGCCCCTCGATCCTGCGCTGCAGGCCGTGCTGCTTCTCGCTCTTGCGAACGACGAACGCGTCGAGCGTCTGCAGGTCGGCCGCCGCACTGTGCAGCATGGCCGTGGCGACGGGATCGGCACCGAGGGTCAGCCCACCGACCGCCTCGTACTCCCACTCCTCGACCAGTTCGCGCATGACGCGCCCCACCAATGGAGCCGCCACACCATCGAGAGTGACTCGACGCAGATCGACGTAGTAGTCGGCCTCACGTCCGCTCGACAAGATGACCTTGCCGCGCACGACGGCCTTCTCGCTGATCTGATCCCGCAGCTTCGTCCACGCTTCACTCGCCATGGAGGGGAGCCTAGTGCGAGCGTGGCCGTCTACCGTGAGGACCGTGATGATCCTGCTTCTGATGAACGACCCGCAGCTGCCGCCGCAGGCCGCGGACTTCCTGGGCCTGCATTCGGAGGCGATCACCGTCATTCCCGCGCCCGGCGACGCAGACATTCCCACTCGCATGTGTGCGGCGATCAATGCCCTCGATCCCGTGTCACCGCTCACGATTGCGGCCGTCGGCTCGGCCGCACTGTCCCTGCCCGCTGTCGCGCGGTCGCAGCGAGCCCACCATCGGCGGGTCAGCGAGTACGTCCTGCTGGATCCGGAGGTTCCGGCCGTTTCCGACGCCTGGCCCGATGCGCGCGTGACCGTGATCTGCGGAGTCGACTCCGAGGCGTCCTTGCAGGCTCGTCTTCGTGGATGGGATGTGCTGCTGCCCGACGAGCTCGCGGAGTGGCAGACCGAGAGCTGAGGTCAGTCGGCCCGACGGCTGAGCCGGTTGCGCGCACCCGCGAATCTGCGGGTCAAGGTGCGCGGACCGTGCTGAAGCACCCGCGCGAACACCGGGTAATGGGGTCCGGCGACACTGATTGCCCGGCCCCGCGCAAGATCCTTGAACGCCTGATCGACGACGGCCGGGACATCCAGCCACATCCAGTCGGGGGTCTGACTCATGTCCATTCCGGCGCGTTCATGGAACTCAGTACGGATGAAGCCGGGGCACACGGCCGTCACACGCACGCCCGTGCCCTGCAGTCCCACGCTCAGGCTCTCGCTGAACACCGTCGTCCATGACTTCGCCGCCGAGTAGGTGCCTCCCGGAAACCAGCTCGCCATGCTGCTGACGTTTATGACCATCCCGGAATCACGCTCCACCATGGCCGGCAGCGCCGCATGGGTCAGGCGCATGACGGCCGTGACCATGACGTCGAGCAGACGCTGCTCGTCCTCCACGCCCGTCCTCGTGAACGGGCTGCGCAGTCCGAAGCCCGCATTGTTGATAAGGACATGAATGGGTCGCTGGGGGTCGGACACGCGGGCGGCCACTTGATCGACCTGGGCGCGCTCGGCGAGGTCCGCTGCGAACACCTCGCAGTGAACGCCGAAGGCCCCCTCGAGCTCGGCAGCCGCCTCGCCCAGACGCTGTTCATCCCTCGCCACCAGCACGAGGTCGAAGCCACGCCTGGCGAAGGCATCCGCGAAACCTCGGCCCAGGCCAGCGGTGGCTCCGGTGATGACGGCGGTGGGCATGCCTACTCCTGTCGACGCGAGGCTCCGATGTCGTATGAAAGGTTCGGCAACCCCTGTCCGATGCCGCCTTTCACTCTCGGGCAACGTACCGTGGTCTCGTGAAGCGGGGACCTGCGGTCGTCCGGCGATCGGCGCTCCTGCTGGTCGCCGCCCTGTCGTTCAGCCTTCTGCCCATCGGCATGGCCACGGCCGCCCAACCCAGTGCCGCGCCCCGCGTTGTCAACGGCGACGCCGGGAATCCCGAGGAGTTCCCGTGGCTGGTCTCGCTGCTCACCGCCAGCCGCTACGAGCGTGAGGGTCCGTTCCAGGCCCAGTTCTGCGGGGGCACCCTGACGACACCCACCACGGTCGTGACGGCCGCGCACTGCATCGTCAACCAGGACAACGGAGTCTTGCGGGAACCCGGATCCATCGTCATTGGCCTCGGGGCCAACCTCCGCGACACCGGACAGCGGGTTGTTCGCGTGGCAACAGTCACGCCCAGCCCCGACTACGTCCGCAAGACGGCCGGCAATGACGTGGCGGTGCTCACCCTCACCGAGGCGCTGCCCGATCACCCCACCCTTCCGCCCGTCACTGCGGACGAGGCCGGATCCCTTACCGCTGCCGGCACCCCGGCGAGCGTGGCCGGGTGGGGCGCGACCTCCCCCAATGGCAAGACGTACCCCGATCTGTTCCGCGTGGGGCGCATGGTCGTCTTCCCCGACAGCGCATGCGGCGGCGGGCAGCCCTTCACCTACAACGGCGTCACCTTCAATTCCTTCGGTCCGCGAGACGCCGACGCGGCGAACATGCTCTGCGCCGCTGGGGTGACACCTGCCGGGGCTGTCATCGATGCGTGCCAAGGTGATTCGGGCGGACCGCTCGTCGGCGGCACCGGCGCGAACGCCCGACTCATCGGCATTGTCAGCTGGGGTGAGGAGTGCGCGAGTCGTTACCCGGGTGTTTACACACGGGTGTCGTCCGACCTCGACTTCCTCGCCGCCAACAACGCGATACCGGTGACCGAGATCTCCGAGCCGACCGCTGCCCCCACGGTGACCGTCGACCCACGATCGGAACGACTCATCGTCAACATCACCTACACGTCCACGGATACGCCGGTGACGGCACTTGCGGCGACAGTTCTCGATCCGACCACCGGGCAGGTCTGGAACTGCTTCGCGAATCCGCGCGCGCCTTCACGACCCTCGTCATGCTCCGTGGACGGACTCGTCAATGGCACGGCCTACCAGGTGACAGCGATCGCGGGCAATGAACTCGGCAACTCCGCGGTGTCGACGCCCATCGTCGCGACGCCCGTTCCACTGCCCGACCCTGGCCGTATCACCCGACTGTCCTCACCGGCTCGCGGGGCAGTGCTGGCGCGAGTGACGTCCACGGAGGCAAACGGCCAGGAGCTCCTGATGAATCAGCTCTCATGCGCTCCGGCGAAGGGCGGCCGAGCGACAACAGTGCCCATCACGTCGAATCGCGTGCGAGTCACCGGGCTCAAGCCCGTGCGGTACATCTGCCGCATCGAGGCAGGGAACACCTACGGGACGCTGACCTCACCGGCCAAGAAGGTGCTGGTCAAGCGCTGACGCGTCATCGATCCGGCGCCTGATCCTCGACACTGAAGCGGACCTCGATGCCGACGTCTGTGCCTGCACCTGCATGAACATCGCCTCGCGCACTCGCCGCTCCGCCGACTGACCCTGCTGCATCGCCGCCCCCGCCCGCGCGGTCACCACGCTGACTGCCGCGTCCACGGCCAGTTCGAGTGACGCAGCCCGCAAGCGCAGCCGCTCGTCGATGGAGGCATCGGTGTCCGCCGCTGCGTAGGCCTTCGCCCGCACTTCCCGGCACCGATCCGTCAGTGCCTCGGCCAGCTCGCGCAAGCCCTCGTCATTCCTCCGATGCGCAACCTCGGCCAGTTCCGCGATGGCACCTCGCGCAATGCCGAAGGCTGCGGGATTCGCATTGGCCGTCGTCGATCGATCGGCCTCCATCCACCGCGAGCGATCTATCAGCACCATCCGATCGTCCGGAACCTCAACGGCGGAGAGAGTGATCGGTCGCGTGTGGGTGCCACTCATCGCCAGCAGCTCCAGGGTCGGGCCGACCTGCATCCCCGACGCGGGTGGGCCCGCATGGCCCGCGGGAAGGAAGGCGCAGACGAGAGTGTCGCTATCGGTGTGCGTCCCCTGCGCCATGATCATGACGACATCCGCGATATCCCACGAGGTCACCCAGTCGAGACTTCCCTCGAATCGCCAGCCACCCGCCACGCGAGTAGCCGACGGATTCGGCGGTCCCGGGCGCCGTACGTGGGCGAAGGCGACAGCGCCGAGGATCCGGCCGGTCTCCATGCCCTGCAGGTAGTTCTCCACCAGCAGGGAACCAGCCGGCTCTCTGACACCTGCGGCTTCTCCGCTGAGAATGCGCATCGGAGTCTGATGCTGCGCCCAGCAGAACCAGGTGGAGGCATCGGCCATCGCCAGGCGTTCCGTCAGCTCTCGCTGAGCGGAGGGAGGTGTCAACGGGATTCCCAGCAGGCCCGCGCGAGCCAGCGCGTCGATCGTGCTCCGACGCACTCCCGTGCGATCGACTTCGGCGGCCTCGCCCGCGATCGCGTCAAAGAGTGGCTCGACGTCCGTCGGCAACGGGTCCGCAGCCGGTCCGACAAGATCCATGCCGCCAACATAGCCGCGGCAGCCCAGTAGGTTTGCCGGGTGACCTCTCCCCTCGTTCCCCGCATGGCAGAGCACACCACGTCGATCTTCGGCGAGATGTCCACGTTGGCCACGCAGGTCCGTGCCATCAATCTCGGCCAGGGATTTCCGGATACCGACGGTCCCCATGAACTCAAGCGCATAGCCATGGACGCGATTGAGGACGGTCGCGGTAACCAGTACCCGCCCCCGCACGGCCTTCCCCTGCTGCGCGAGGCGATTGCCGCCCATCAGGAGCGCTTCTACTCCCTGCAGGTCGATCCAGGGCCAGGAGTCGTTGTCGGCACCGGTGCCTCGGAGATCCTGCAGTCTGCCCTGCTCGCGCTCGTCGACGACGGCGACGAGGTGGTGATGTTCGAGCCATGGTTCGACATCTACGGAGCCGGGATCTCCCTCGCCCGTGGCGTCCGCGTCGGCGTACCCCTCTCGGGACCGGCTCTGCGTCCTGACATCGACGCACTGCGCGCGGCCATGACACCGCGCACGAAGGTCTTGCTGCTCAACAGTCCGCACAACCCGACCGGCATCGTCTTCACCGTCGACGAGCTGCGGAGCATCGCGCAGGTGGCGATCGAGCACGATCTCATCGTTATCAGTGACGAGGCGTATGAGCACCTGTGGTTCGCCGGCCATCAGCACACGCCGATTGCCACCCTGCCCGGCATGTTCGACCGGACCATCACCGTCGGCTCGGGAGGAAAGTCGTTCTCCTTCACCGGCTGGAAGGTCGGCTGGGCGAGCGGCCCAGCAGACCTGATCGGTGCCGTGCGGGTCGTGCGCCAGCACCTGTCATTCGTCTCGGGCGGGCCGTTCCAGTACGCGATGGCCGCCGGGCTCGGGCTTCCCGATCAGTACTTCGCGGAGTTTCGCGCGGACCTGTCTGCCAAGCGTGATCTCCTCGCTGGCGGCCTCGCCGAGCTCGGCTTCGGCGTGCTGATGAGTCAGGGCACCTACTTCCTGACGACGGACGTGGGTCGGTTCGGCTATGACGACGGGTTGTCGTTCTGCCGCGACCTTCCTGACCGTGCGGGCGTCGTAGCGATACCGCACCAGGCACTGTGCGACGACCCGGCGATCGGTGCTCCGTACGTGCGCTGGGCGTTCTGCAAGCAGCCCAGCGTGCTGCACGAGGCGCTGGAGCGTCTGGAGAAGGGTCTGACCTGATGGCGATCCTGGTCGACGGAGCCCACTGGCCGTGGCGGGGCCGCATGTGGGCTCACCTGATCAGCGACACCTCGATCGAGGAGCTTCAGGAGTTCGCGGCGCGGCTCGACCTGCCGCCGCGGGCCTTCCAGGGAGACCACTATGACGTGACGGACGAGCTTCGCGACTGCGCGATCGCCGAGGGGGCACGGCCTGTCGACTCCCGAACCATCGTGCGCGCTCTGCGGGCGGCGGGTCTGCGACAGCGCCCGGCCCCGCGTCACCAGCCGTGAGCAAAGACATTGCCGCGCGGGTGGGTGGGGCCAGCTCGCGCGCGATGGTCCGGTTTAGATCGTCAGATGAACCGCGAAACCGGTCCAAATCCTCAGATTTGGACCGGTAAGCGGTTCAAATCGTCAGTCGCGGGCGACGGTGAGGGTGAGGTCGCCGCTGCCAACGCCCTCGCCACCGGGCTCGGTGCCGATCAGCACCGTGCTGCCGTCGTGCACCTCGCCCGACAGGATCGCCTTGGCGAGCTTGTCGCCCACGGCGGTCTGCACCAGTCTGCGCAGCGGCCGCGCCCCGTAGACCGGGTCGAATCCCTTGTTGACCAGCCACTGCTTGGCGTCGTCGGTGAGCCCAATGACGATGCGCCGATCCGCCAATCGCTGCTGCAGCTGCTCGATCTGGATGCCCGTGATGCGAGCAAGCTCCTCGCGATCGAGCGGCTCGAACATCACCATGCCGTCAAGTCGGTTCAAGAACTCCGGTCGGAACTGCATGCGCACGACCTCGAGCACCTTCGCCTTGCGCTCGTCGTAGGGCATGTCGGTGTCGATGAGGAACTGCGAACCCATGTTCGACGTGAGGATGAGGATCACGTTGCGGAAGTCGACCGTGCGACCCTGCCCGTCGGTGAGCCGACCGTCGTCGAGCACCTGGAGCAGGATGTCGAAGACCTCCGGGTGGGCCTTCTCGACCTCGTCGAGCAGGATCACCGAGTAGGGACGACGACGGACGGCCTCCGTGAGCTGCCCGCCCTCCTCGTAGCCGACGTAGCCGGGAGGGGCACCGACGAGTCGCGACACCGAGTGCTTCTCGGAGTACTCGCTCATGTCGATCCGCACCATGGCGCGCTCGTCGTCGAACAGGAACTCCGCCAGCGCCTTGGCCAGCTCCGTCTTGCCCACACCCGTGGGGCCGAGGAAGAGGAAGGATCCGGTGGGTCGGTTCGGGTCGGCAATTCCCGCACGCGCACGACGCACCGCATCGCTGACCTCGCGCACCGCCTCGCTCTGGCCGATAACTCGCCTGCCGAGCTCGTCCTCCATGCGCAGGAGCTTCTGCGTTTCGCCCTCGAGCAGTCGCCCGGAGGGAATGCCCGTCCAGGTGGCGACCACCTCGGCGATGTCGTCGGAGGTGACCTCCTCCTTGACCATCGTCGCCTCGCGGTCATTGACGTCCGCGGTGACGCGCTCGAGCTCCTCCTCGAAGGTCGGGATCTCGGCGTAGAGGATCCGGGACGCCTGCTCGAAGTCACCGGCGCGCTGGGCCTTCTCGGCCGTCGCACGCAGGTCATCGATCAGCACCTTGATCTCACCGATGCGGTCAAGGCCGCCCTTCTCGGCATCCCAACGCGCCCGCAGGCCGTTGAGCTCCTCCTCCTTATCGGCAATCTCCTGGCGGATCTTCTCCAGCCGAGCGACAGAGGCCTCGTCGGTCTCCTTGGAGACGGCGAGCTCCTCCATCCGCAGACGATCGACCGCACGCTGCAGTACATCGATCTCCACTGGCGAGGAGTCGATCTCCATGCGCAGTCGGGAGGCCGCCTCGTCCATCAGGTCGATGGCCTTGTCCGGCAGGAAGCGCGAGGTGATGTAGCGATCGGAGAGTGTCGCGGCGGCGACCAATGCGGAGTCAGCGATGACCACCTTGTGGTGCGCCTCGTACTTCTCCTTGATTCCGCGCAGGATCGAGATGGTGTCCTCGACCGATGGCTGCGAGACGAACACCTGCTGGAACCGCCGCTCAAGTGCGGCGTCCTTCTCGATGTACTTGCGGTACTCGTCGAGAGTCGTGGCCCCGATCATGCGGAGCTCACCACGAGCGAGCATGGGCTTGAGCATGTTGCCCGCGTCCATGGCACCCTCGCCACCCGCACCTGCACCGACAACGGTGTGCAGCTCATCGATGAAGGTGATGATCTGACCGTCGGAGCCCTTGATCTCGTCGAGCACGGCCTTCAACCGCTCCTCGAACTCACCGCGGTACTTCGCCCCCGCGACCATGGCACCGAGATCCAGTGAGATCAGCGTCTTTCCCTGCAGGGACAGCGGGACGTCGCCCTCGACGATGCGCCGAGCCAGACCCTCGACGACGGCCGTCTTGCCGACGCCGGGCTCGCCGATCAGCACCGGGTTGTTCTTGGTTCGACGCGACAACACCTGAATGGTCCGCCGCACCTCCTCGTCGCGGCCGATGACCGGATCGATCTTGCCCTCGCGCGCTCGCGCGGTCAGGTCGACGCCGTACTTCTCCAGCGCCTGGAATGAGCCTTCCGGATCCTGAGTGGTCACGCGAGCACTCCCCCTCACCTTCTCGAGCGCCTCCATCAGCGCCGTCGGGGTGGCTCCCGCCGCTGCCAGCCGATCGCTGACACCGGGGCCACCGTCCTTCGCCAGCGCGATGAGCAGGTGCTCCGTGCTGACGTACTCGTCCCCACGCTCCTTGGACAATTCTTGCGCGGTGTTGACGACCTTGTATGAGGCTTGGCTCAACTGCGGAGCCGACACGCTCGACCCGGAGGCCGACGGCAGCGCGCTCAGCGCCTGACGAACCTGCGCGGTGAAGGCCGGCACGTCGATGCCCGCGGCCTGCAGCAGCGCGGTGGCAATGCCCTCACCCTGCTGAAGCAGGGAGTCGAGCAGGTGGATGGGCTCCACCTGCGGGTTGCCGTTCGCCGCGGCAATGCGCACGGCGGCACCGAGTGCGTCCTGGCTCTTGGTGGTGAACTGAATGTCCATGATGTGTCCTTGCTTTCACGTTCTCGTCGTGGTCTATCGATGTCGTTGTGGTCGCCAGACCACGAGCGAGGTCGAGGACTTCTCGCGATGGAACTCCTCGAGCCTTGAGCGCAGGAGGCGTACTTCCTCCTGCAGTTCCAGGATCCGCCGAATGCCCTCCAGGGAGAGGCCTTGAGAGGACAGATCCGCAATCTCACACAGTCGCGCCACGTCGTTCGCCGAGTAGAGCCGATTGCGGCCTCCCACGCGCGTGGGCGTGACTAGGCCAAGACGGTCGTACTGGCGCAGGGTCTGCGGATGCAGGCCAGCCAACTGTGCTGCGACCGAGATGGCGTAGAGCGGGGCGTCGTCGGTGACCGAGTAGCCGGTGCGCTCCGGACCGCGAGCACTCGCCGCCGTGCTCACGACGGGCTTCCGTCGTCATCCCCGCTGGGCGTCGCCCTCGGGCGTCCACCGACCAGGGCGAAGAGGTCCTTGCGCGGGTCGTGATCGCTGGTGTGCTCGGCATAGGCCTGAAGCGCCTCGCGAGCATCGCTCGAGAGGTTCTGCGGAACGGCAACCTCGATGGTGACCAGCAGGTCACCGTTGGTGCCGTCACGTCGCTTCATTCCCTTGCCCTTGACGCGCATGGTGCGTCCGTTGGACGTGCCTGCGGGCAGCTTCAGCTTCACTGAGCCACCGCGGGGTATCGGTACCGAGATCTCGCCGCCGAGTGCAGCCTCGGTGAAGGTCACGGGCACGGTGACCGTGATGTTGTCGCCCGTGCGATCGAACACCGGATGCGAGGACACCGTGATGTCGACGAGCAGGTCGCCGTTGGGTCCGCCGCGCTCGCCCTTGCCACCCTTGCCCTTCAGCCGGATCTTGGCGCCGTTCTTGACGCCGGCAGGTATGCGGGCCTGCACGGTGCGCGAACTGAGTCCGCGACCTGATCCGTGGCACGTGGTGCAGGGATCGTCGACGAACAGCCCTCGGCCACGGCAGGTCACACATGGCTCGGCGAAGGCGAAGCCTCCCGCGTTGCGCGAGGTCTGACCGCTGCCGCCGCAGGTGGGGCACATGCGCGGGACCGTGCCTGCCTTCGCGCCCGTGCCATGGCAGCTGGTGCATGGCGCGTCCGTGGACAGGCGCAGCGGCACCGTGACGCCGTCGAGTGCATCGTCGAAGGACAGGGTCAGCGAACTCTCCAGATCCTGTCCGCGTCGAGGCTGCGGGGTGCGTGCCCCGCCACGACCGCGGTTGAAGATCCCCCCGAGGAAGTCGCCGAAGCCTCCAGAGTCCTCTCCAAAGAGGTCCTCCATGTTCACGTCGTACTGCTGACCGCCGTAGCCGCCGCCACCGAAGCCGCCGCCCCCACCGAATCCACCGCCGCCGGGACGGAACCCGCCGCCCGCGAACAGGGTCCTGGCCTCGTCGTACTCCTTGCGCTTGGCATCGTCGGAGAGGACGTCATACGCCTCCGAGACACTCTTGAACCGATCCTCGGACGCCTTGTCCCCGGGGTTCTTGTCGGGGTGCAGTTCGCGTGCGAGCTTGCGGTACTTCTTCTTGATCTCATCGGCGCTGGCGTCCTTGGACACGCCGAGTTCGGCGTAGAAGTCCTTCTCGAGCCAGTCCTTGTTCACGTTCTCCTACCTTGGTTCGTCGCTGCCCGGTCCGGTGCTGCTCAGTTCGCTCTTGCCTGGTTCATCTGCCGGAAGGCCGGCCCAGTGGGCCGACCTTCCGGGTGAGTTGTCCTACTGGTCGCCGGCCACTGCCACCCGGGCCGGACGCAGGACGCGGTCGGAGTAGCGGTAGCCGGGTTGGTACACGGCCACCACCGTCGGCTCGGACACCTCGTCCGAGGCCTCGTGCGTCAGCGCCTCGTGGATGTTCGGGTCGAAGGCCTCGCCTGCATTCCCGAACCTCTCCAGCCCCAAGCGGGTCACGGTCGATTCCAGTGACTCGCCGACGCTCTTGAAGGCGCCTTCGAGCTCGCCGTGCTGGCGGGCTCGATCGATGTCGTCGAGGGCCGAGAGCAGTTCGCCCAGAACGCCACCGATGGCGTTCGTCTTGATCAGCTCCCGATCGCGCTCGACGCGCTTGCGGTAGTTGGCGTACTCCGCGTGCACACGCTGCAGATCCGCGGTGAGCTCGGCCAGCTTGTGCTCGGCCTCGCTGACCTCCGCCTCGACGAGGGCTGCTTCGACAGCCTCCTCGAGAAGGGGGTCGGGTGCGTCAGCCGGTTGACTCGGCTGGCGCACCTCACCGGAGTCCGGATCCACGCGTCGACGGTCGGTCACGCGCGGTCCCTGGAACTCCTCTTCGGTCACTTGGAATCGCCCTCATCCACGATCTCGGCGTCGATGACGTCGTCCTCGGCCGTGTCAGCGGCGTCCTCGGCTGCACCCTCGGAGCCACCGGCCTCCTGCGACATCGTGTACATCGCTGCACCCAATGCCTGGCTGGCCTGGGCAACCTTGTCGGTTGCCTCACGCATGCCCGGGATGTCGTTGGCCTCGATGGCCTTCTTCAGCTCTTCGAGCGGACCGTCGACATTGGCCTTGGCGTCTGCCGGGACCTTGTCGGCGTTGTCGGCGAGGAACTTCTCGGTCTGGTAGACCAGCCCCTCGGCGCTGTTCTTGACCTCGATCTCCTCGCGGCGAGCCTTGTCTTCCTCAGCGTGCTGCTCGGCCTCGCGCATCATGCGGTCGACCTCGTCCTTGCTCAGCGCACTGCCACCGGAGATCGTCATCGACTGCTCCTTGCCGGTGGCCATGTCCTTCGCGGACACGTGGACGATGCCGTTGGCATCGATGTCGAAGGCGACCTCGACCTGCGGCACTCCGCGCGGCGCGGGCGGAAGGCCCGTCAGCTCGAAGGTGCCGAGGCGCTTGTTGTAGGCCGCCATCTCGCGCTCACCCTGGTAGACCTGAATCAGCACGGACGGCTGGTTGTCGTCGGCCGTGGTGAAGATCTCCGAGCGCTTCGTCGGGATGGTGGTGTTGCGCTCGATGAGCTTGGTCATGACGCCGCCCTTGGTCTCGATGCCCAGCGACAGCGGGGTCACGTCGAGCAGGAGAACGTCCTTGACCTCACCCTTGAGCACGCCAGCCTGCAGTGCCGCACCAATGGCGACGACCTCGTCCGGGTTCACGCTCTTGTTGGGCTCCTTGCCGGTCTCCTCCTTGACCAGTTCGGTCACGGCCGGCATCCGGGTGGAGCCGCCGACCATCACGACCTGATCGATCTTGTCGATCGAGATACCGGCGTCCTTCATGACCGCCTGGAACGGCGCCTTGGTGCGAGCGAGCAGATCGGCCGTCATCGACTCGAACTGCGCACGCGACAGGGTCTCGTCCAGGTGGAGGGGACCCTCGGCGCTGGCGGTGATGTAGGGCAGGTTGATTGACGTCTGCATGGAGCTGGACAGTTCGATCTTGGCCTTCTCGGCCGCCTCGCGAAGACGCTGCATGGCCATCTTGTCCTTGGACAGATCGACACCGTGCGCGTTCTTGAACTGCGTGACCAGCCAGTCGACGACCTTGTTGTCCCAGTCATCGCCACCGAGGTGGTTGTCACCGCTCGTGGCCTTGACCTCGACGACACCGTCGCCGATCTCCAGCAGCGAGACGTCGAACGTTCCGCCACCGAGGTCGAACACCAAGATGGTCTGCTCCACGTCACCCTTGTCGAGGCCGTAGGCCAGGGCAGCGGCGGTGGGCTCGTTGATGATGCGCAGCACGTTGAGGCCGGCGATCTCGCCCGCCTCCTTGGTCGCCTGGCGCTCGGCATCGGAGAAGTACGCCGGCACCGTGATGACGGCGTCCGTGACGTCCTCGCCCAGGTACGCCTCGGCGTCCCTCTTGAGCTTCATGAGGGTGCGGGCGCTGATCTCCTGCGGGGTGTAGGCCTTGCCGTCGATGTCGACGGTCCAGTTCGTGCCCATGTGGCGCTTGACGGACCGCACGGTGCGGTCGACGTTGGTGACGGCCTGGCGCTTGGCGACCTCGCCGACCAGGACTTCACCGTTCTTCGCGAAGGCGACGACGGACGGGGTGGTCCGGGCTCCCTCGGCGTTTGCAATGACGACGGGCTCGCCGCCCTCAAGGACTGAGACAACCGAGTTGGTCGTGCCCAGGTCGATACCCACTGCTCGGGCCATGGTGGTGGTGCTCCTTCTTTGTTGGTTCCCGGGACCGTGCGGGACCTGCTGACGCAGGTTCCCGGTGTCGCCGGTGTGGTCTGTCGTCGAGTGTCCTCCCCCATGAGCAGGGATGCAAACCCAGACTCAGGAGATATGAGTGGAGTCGACTCAACTAAGAGTGACAACGGGTTGGGGACCCGATCCATTCCCGATCCATGACCACACAGTTGTGACGTGCATCACATTCAGTACTGACGCCTTGGCTCAGCCCAGGGGGTTGACCCACCGAACGCCGCGGAAGGCCGCGAAGTCGGTGTCCTGGGAGTAGACGGTGCCCCCGTGCTCGATGGCCAGAGCCGCGAGATGCGCATCGTTGACGAGCCGACCGCCGCGATGCGTCGGGACGAGGAGTGATCTCAGCGCCTGGGCATGCCCCTGCGTGGGCGCGATCCATCGCACCACCGGCGAGCTGAACCAGATATCGAGGGCCGACAGTGCAGCCTCCACACTGACCGGAGCGAGTGCCTCCACCGATGTCGTCAGGCGCACGAAACCGGTGGTGACGACCGAGGCCAGCCCCACGGGCTCGATGCCATTGAGGGCTGAGGACCACCATTCGCGCGCCGGTTCATGGAAGGGCGACTGCCGATTGGAGGCGTGGATCAGGACGTTCAGGTCGGGGATGATCACTCGGTCGCGCCGTCCGGATCGGTCAGGCCTGTCAGCTCTCCATGACGGGCCGCGTCCCCCCGCGCGAGCACATCCCACGGATTGCCCGCCATGGCCGGCCCGTTACCGAGGTCGAAGACGGGCACCTCAATGACGTCCCGTGGGGCAGCCGACTCCACCATGCCCCGCCGAATCGCGTCGTTGACCACATCGCGGAATGGCCGGCGAGTCGCCTCTGCCTCGCGCTTCAGCATCACTGCCAGATCGTCATCCAAGGTCAGGGTCGTGCGCATCCCCCAATGCTACTCCTGTGAGCACTGAGGCATCACCATAGTGATGCCTTGATGCCCATCCCGGGTCAGCGTAGGGCGAGGCCGACGGCGGCCTCGAGGACCAGCAGGGCGCCCAGGCGCACTGTCCGCTGATCCGGCGCATCAGCGAGCGCATCGATCTCGGTGATGTCGAGGGACGACACGCGAGGCGATCGCCCGGCATGCAAGGCCACCTGCCTCAGCTCGTCTGCGGTCAGGCCCCCTGGCGCGGCCGCTGGGCACCCCGGCACGGCGGATCGATCGCACACGTCGACGTCCAGGTCGACGTGGATGTCACCTCCGCCCTGACCTGCCACACCCAGGGCCTCGGCCATCACATCGCCGATCGAGCGCCGCCGCAGAGCGTCGCGGGTGACCACCGTGATGCCGAGATCGCGAGCGCGCGCTGCGTATTCGCGGGAGTTGGAGAAGTCGGCGATGCCGATCTGGACAATCTGCGTGCCGGGGAGACCGGCCTCGACCAGTCGCCGCACCGGCGATCCATTCGAGGCGCCATCGCGAAGGTCGTGGTGGGCATCGAGGGTGATCAGTCCGGCAGCTGGCAGATCGACATGACGAGCCTGCATCACCGAGTAGGTGATCGAGTTGTCGCCGCCCAGAGCGATCAGCACCCGTGCGTCAGCGAGCCGGACTGCCTCGCCAACCCGTATCTCTCCCTCAGGGCCATCGGGATCGGTGACGTCACCGAGATCCCGCACGGCGAGCTCCGCGACGTCGACGTCGTTGGTCCAGGAGTACGTCGAGTAGCGAGCGAGCACCTCACGGATCGCGGCCGGCGTCGCATCCGCGCGAGTCGCACTGAGGGACGTGCGATGCGCCGGGACACCCAGCACAGCGAGATCGACCGGGCCGGGTCCCCCTCCCGCGAGCCACTGGCTGGCGCGCGGCCACCTCGGATCCTCGCTCATCACATCAGTCCCGCAGCATCGGGAACAGCTCGTGTTCCATCGGCGCCCCCGGCGGAATCTGCAGGTCCAGCCCATCGAAGTTCGGAGACGTCACCCAGGTGCGCGGCGCATGCACCATGTCGTCCCCGAGGAATCGCAGCGAGAATGCGCGGCGACGGTTCGCGCCCGGCACCCCGTATGCGTGATGGATCGTGAGCATGTGGAAGAAGACAGCGTCACCGGGCTCCATCGCCCAGCCGAGGACGTCGAATGAGTCGCGATCGGCCTCGATGGCGGGGATCTCACTCAGGGATCCCTCGGGGAACCACTTCGCCTCGTTGTCCATGAAGGTGCGCGGCATGAGCCAGCCCATCTTGTGCGAACCCGCGAGGAACTCCAGGGTCGACTCCGGTGCCACCGGATCAACCGGAGCCCACATCGACACGTTCAGGGCCCCGTCGACGTTGTAGTACGGCTGGTCCTGATGCCACGGCGTCTCCTGCCGAGTGCCCGGCTCCTTCACCAGAACATGGTCATGGAACAGCCGAACACTGCTGTCGCCCATCAACTGCCTCGCTGCATCAGCAGCGCGCGACGTGCGCGCAATCTGCTCGATCGCATCGATCTCCTGCCAGCGGCAGAAGTCCTCGACGAAGCGTCCCGGATCGTCGTCAAGACTCGCGACCTTGAACATGGGCCCGGGATCGGCGAGCACGCACTCGATGCCGCGCTCGATGGTCGCCACTTCGTCAGGGGTGAACAGCCCGCGCACGATCAGGGCCCCGTCGCGGTGGAAGTCGGCGATCTGCTCGTCGGTGAGCGTGACGGCTGAGGTCATGACAGGACGATAGAGGTCGACCGGCCCGGCAGGAGTCGTTGTGCCAGATCCTCGGCACACCGGCCCGCACCAGCAGCGAGTCGCCGGCGCACCGAGTCCGAGGCGGTGTCGGAGCGAAAGGTGAGGCCAATGCTGGCGGTGGGCTCCCCGTGCGCGCCCCGAACAGCGATCGCGACCGAGCCGAAGCCCTCCGTGATGAATCCGTCCTCCTGCGCATATCCCCGCCGACGCTCCTGCGACAGCAGCGCCATCAGCGCGGACATCGATTGAGGTCCAGCGCCTGTGCGGTCAACGAAGGCATCGCGCGCCGACAGCTGGGCTCGCACCTGCGCTCGAGGCAGCAGGGCGAGCACCGCGCGTCCTGAAGCGGTGAGGGCCGCCGGAAGCCGGACCCCCACGTCAGTGACAGTGGTGACCGGATGGTCCGAATGCTCCTTGAGCAGGTAGACGGTCTCGTGGCCACGAACCACCCCGAGGTGGGCAACAACGGGGATGGGCGCCTGCTGGGCCAGATGACGCAGCAGCGGCTGCGCGATCCGCTCGAGTGGGTCGCGGCGCAGGTAGGCCGATCCCACTTCGAAGGCGGTGAGGCCAAGGGTCCACCGCTGCTCGTCGGCAAGGTGGGTGACGAAGCCGCGGGCCACGAGGACTTCAAGCAGTTGATAGACCGAGGAGCGGGGAATCCCCAGCTCGCGCGCGAGGCCCGCCGCCGTCACCGGACCGGAGGCGGCGGCCAGGGCAGACAGCACGTCGAGCGCCCGCTCAGCAGCCGGCATCGTCGTGGGCATGTCTCTCCTGTCTGGTATTTCAGACAATATCCGTCACAGGAGTCTTCCCCTGCCGCCGACCCACCACTTGCATGAGGGCATGACGACGACCTCCGGGCCCCGCACCGTTCGCGCCGCGCGCGGCACCACCCTCACCGCCCAGGGATGGCCGCAGGAGGCCGCACTGCGCATGCTGATGAACAACCTCGATCCCGAGGTGGCCGAGCATCCCGACGAGCTCGTCGTCTACGGAGGCACCGGCAAGGCCGCGCGCGACTGGAACTCCTTTGATGCGATGGTGCGCACGCTCACCACCTTGAAGGACGACGAGACGATGCTCGTGCAGTCCGGCCGACCCGTCGGCGTCTTCCGCACGCACGAGTGGGCCCCCCGAGTGCTGCTGGCCAACTCCAACCTCGTCGGCGACTGGGCGACGTGGCCGGAGTTCCGCCGCCTTGAGCAGATGGGCCTGACGATGTACGGCCAGATGACGGCCGGCTCGTGGATCTACATCGGCACGCAGGGCATCCTGCAGGGCACCTACGAGACCTTTGCCGCCGTCGCCGCCAAGCGCTTCGGCGGCACGCTCGCCGGCACGCTCACGGTCACGGCGGGAGCAGGCGGCATGGGCGGCGCCCAACCCCTGGCCGTGACGATGAACGACGGCACCTGCCTGATCATCGACATCGATCCCACGCGCCTGCGCCGACGCGTCGAGACTCGGTACCTCGACGAGATCGCCCACGATCTCGACGACGCAATCGAGCGCGTCACGCGATACAAGCGGGAGCGCAAGGCCCTGTCGGTTGGCCTCGTCGGCAATGCCGCAACCGTTCTGCCTGAGCTGCTGCGCCGAGGCGTCGAGGTCGACATCGTCACCGACCAGACCTCGGCACACGATCCGCTCTACTACATCCCTGAAGGCATCGACTTCGACGATGCACGCGAGTACGCCGACAAGAAGCCCGAGGAGTTCACCGACCGAGCGCAGGCGTCGATGGCCAAGCACGTCGAGGCCATGGTCGATTTCAAGGACGCCGGCGCGGAGGTGTTCGACTACGGCAACTCCATTCGGGACGAGGCCCGCAAGGGCGGCTACAGCCGGGCCTTCGAGTTCCCAGGCTTCATCCCCGCCTACATCCGCCCGCTCTTCTGCGAAGGCAAGGGGCCGTTCCGCTGGGCCGCACTCTCCGGAGATCCCAAGGACATCGCTCGCACCGACCAGGCCGTGCTCGACCTCTTCCCCGACAACGACCACCTCCGCCGGTGGATCACGATGGCGCAGGACCGCGTGGCCTTCCAGGGGCTACCCGCTCGCATCTGCTGGCTGGGCTACGGCGAGCGCGACAAGGCTGGCCTGGCATTCAACGACCTTGTTGCCCGCGGTGAGGTCAGCGCTCCGATCGTGATCGGTCGAGATCACCTCGACTGCGGCTCGGTCGCCTCCCCCTATCGCGAGACGGAGGCCATGCACGACGGCTCCGATGCGATCGCTGACTGGCCGCTTCTGAACGCCATGCTCAACGTCTCATCCGGCGCATCATGGGTGTCCATCCACCACGGCGGCGGTGTCGGGATGGGTCGATCTATCCACGCAGGGCAGGTCAGCGTTGCCGACGGCACCGACCTTGCCGCCCAGAAGCTCGAGCGTGTACTCACCAACGATCCCGGCATGGGCGTCATCCGGCACTGCGATGCAGGCTACGACGAGGCGCTCGAGGTCGCCGACGAGCGCGGGGTCCGAGTGCCGATGCGCGAGACGTCGGACGCTCGGTAGGGCACAGTCCACCCATGGCATCCACGCTCATCACCGGGATCGGCCTGCTGTCGACGCAGGCTGACGGCGGCGACCTCCGCGACGCCGCAGTGGTCATGGACGGCGGCAGCATCGCGTGGGTCGGGGCAGCGGCAGCGGCACCAGACGCCGACGAGTGGATCGACGTCCAGGGCCGCACGGTGATCCCCGGATTCGTCGACAGCCATGCGCACCTGATGTTCGCCGGCGAGCGATCAGCGGAGTTCGCCGCACGCATGAGTGGCCAGTCGTACTCCGCCGGCGGCATTCAGAGCACCGTCACTGCCACGCGTGCCGCCAGTGATGAAGACCTGCGCACGAACGTTGCCAGGCTCACCAACGAGCTCGTCCGATCCGGCAGCACGACCTTCGAGATCAAGTCGGGCTACGGCCTGACCACGAATGACGAAGAACGGTCGCTGCGCATCGCTCGCGAGTTCACTCCAGAGACGACCTACCTCGGCGCACACGTGGTCGCGCCCGAGTTCACCGACGACCCAGCCGGATATGTCGATCTGGTCACCGGTGACATGCTCCGCGCCTGCGCCCCCCACTCACGCTGGGTCGACGTGTTCTGCGACCGAGGTGCCTTCGATGCCGACCAGGTGCGAGCGATCCTCGGAGCCGGAATCAGTGCTGGCTTGGCTCCTCGCGTCCACGCGAATCAACTGCAGCACGGGCCTGGAGTGCAGGTTGCGGTCGAGATGGGCGCAGCCTCCGCCGACCACTGCACCCACCTCGACGACGCCGACATCACGGCCCTCGCCGACTCCGACACCGTGGCGACCCTCCTGCCCGGTGCCGAGTTCTCGACGCGATCGCCCTATCCGGACGCCCGTCGTCTCCTGGATGCGGGCGTCACCGTCGCCCTCGCCACCGACTGCAATCCGGGCTCGAGTTTCACCACGAGCATGCCCTTCTGCATCGCGATCGCAGTTCGCGACATGAAGATGACTCCGGCCGAGGCACTCACAGCGGCCACCGTCGGCGGAGCAGCGGCACTGCGCCGAAGCGACATCGGCACCATCACCGTCGGGGCAGCAGCCGATCTCCTTGTCCTTGATGCTCCGGACCCGATCCATCTGGCCTACCGTCCGGGTGTGGATCTCGTCCACCAGGTGTGGCGCCGCGGCGCACTCGTCCGAAAGGCAGCCCCATGACCAATCCTTCCGTTCGCCTCTCGACTCACGGCATGTCCATCGACGACGTGATCGCCGTGGCGCGTGACGGCGCGCAGGTCGAGATCACCGCCGAGGCGCTCGATGCCATGGCGAGGAGCCGCGCCCGGATCGACGCCCTCGCCGCATCGAGCACACCCGCCTACGGCATCTCGACCGGATTCGGTGCGCTGGCGAACACGCACATCCCCACGGAGCAGCGCGTGCAGCTGCAGCGCTCGCTCGTTCGGTCACATGCTGCGGGCATGGGTGAGACGGTGGAGCGTGAGGTCGTTCGTGCCCTCATGCTGCTGCGGCTGAAGACCCTGTGCAGCGGTCACACCGGAGCGCGTCCCATCGTGGCCGAGACCATGGCCGCACTGCTCAACGCGGGCATCACCCCCGTCGTGCACGAGTTCGGGTCCCTCGGCTGCAGTGGTGATCTCGCTCCCCTGGCCCACTGCGCACTCGTGCTGATGGGTGAGGGACGCGCTGTCGGCCCCGACGGCATCGAGTCCCCCGTGCCGGAGCTCCTGGCGAATGCGGGAATCACGCCGGTCGAGTTGCGCGAGAAGGAGGGCCTTGCGCTCATCAACGGCACGGACGGAATGCTGGGCATGCTCATTCTCGCGATCGCCGATCTCGAGCAACTGGCCGATGTCGCCGACCTCACCTCCGCGATGAGTGTCGAAGGACTCCTCGGAACCGATGCGGTGTTCCGCCCCGATCTGCACGAGCCGCTGCGCCCTCACCCCGGTCAGGCAGTCAGTGCGGCCAACATGTTTCGCGCGCTCAAGGGCTCGGGCATCGTCGCCTCCCACAGGCGTGAGGACACCCGGGTGCAGGACGCGTACTCACTGCGCTGCGCACCCCAGGTCACCGGTGGTCTGCGCGACACCATCGCGCATGCGCGCACCGTGGCCGAGCGCGAACTCGCGGCCGCCATCGACAATCCGGTCGTCCTCGATGACGGCACCGTGAGCAGCAACGGCAACTTCCATGGCGCCCCGATCGCCTACGTGCTCGACTTCCTCGCCATCCCCGCGACCGATGTCGGTTCGATGGCCGAGCGACGCACCGATCGCATGCTCGACAAGGCGCGAAGCCACGGCCTGCCGCCGTTCCTCGCCGACGATCCCGGGGTGGACTCCGGCCTGATGATCGCGCAGTACACGCAGGCCGGACTCGTCTCTGAGAGCAAGCGGCTGGCCGCCCCCGCGAGCGTGGACTCGATTCCCAGTTCGGCCATGCAGGAGGATCACGTCTCCATGGGTTGGCATGCCGCGCGCAAGCTTCGGCGGATCGTCGACAACCTCCGGCGGATTCTCGCCATCGAGCTCGTCACGGCCGCACAGGCCATCGAGCTCCGAGCACCGCTGCAGCCGGCACCGGCGACGGAAGCGGTGATCACGGCGCTTCGGGAGAGCGTGCCGGGTGCGGGGCCCGATCGCTTCCTCGCCCCTGAACTGGCCGCCGCCGAGAAGTTCGTGCGGACACAGCTTCCAGCCCTCATCGGGCACTAGCGACAGGTCACAAGCCCCGTCCACATGGCATTTCTCTACCATCTCCGCAACCATCAATGCCGCGGGGCGCCTGGTCATCCCGAAGGCCCTTCGAGAGCGAGCCGGCCTGAAGCCTGGAACCCGTGTGGACTTCCGATTCCATGAGGGAACGATCGAAATCACACCTGCCGATGGGGACGTCGATTGGGAGACCCGCCACGACATCCGCTTCCCCCTGCCCCCCAGCGATGCCCCTGAGCAGAGCATTGAGGAGATTGGCGACGTCGTCGACGACGTGCGAAGCGATCGATCCGAACAAGCTGACAGTGCGAGTTCGATTCTCGTCACCCGCTCCACAGAAAACCCCGGCACTAGCAGGGGTTTTCGTCATTCCGGAGTCAGACTCGACGCACCCGAAATCTCTCGAAATCACCCCCATTTACCCCTAGAAGTGACACGTAGGTGACACGGCTGCCAGAAACTGACAGTGCGGGGTAGCAGTGCGCAGGGTGCGAGCCGGTAGCAGGTGGGCCAGCACGGGAGAGCTCGGGGCCCAGCAGGGAGACCCTCTGGGGGAGACAGCACAGGGGGCGCGGGAGTGTGCTGGAAGGGCTCCCAAGAAAGCCGGTCACCAATGAACATGGGTTGGCCCATCCGATGATGAGTGGAACTAGGCACCACTGCATGCATCTAGCTACCTATTTGTCCTGAGCAACAGAGGTCACCGAAGTGGCGCGACAGTGGCTTCTATGACTTCCACGGCCGCTACTAGCGGGCCTGTTGCCGATGAGTTCGCACCTACAGATTGGAGGTGGGCGTACGCCATCGCCGCGTCAACGGTGGAGTGGCCGAGCCGGTTCATGATGTCCGCTAGGGTCGTGCCTTCTTTGCTCGCAAGCACCTGTCCGGTGTGGCGAAGGTCATGCACACGCACATCGGGTCTCCCCGCTACTCTGCAGCGACCTCTTTCGGAATCCAGCTCCTCGCTTCGCCGGCATAGCGCGCGCCCGGATTGCCGCGCACGGTGGTACGCCACATCATGCGTTTGTCGCGCTCGGCGTCGTACCAGGTTGCGGTGTGGATGAGGCAGCGATTGTCCCAGACCAGCAGATCGCCCTGCTGCCATTCGTGGACATAGACGAATTCCGGCCGCGTGTAATGGATCATGAGAACGTCAAGGAGCCTGGCGCCGTCGCCGTGCGGGCCCGGCTCCATGCCGACGAATGGCCCTTCGAACCAGTCCATCTGGCCGGCCTCGCACATATAAAGCGAACGGTGTCCCGTGACGGGATGGGTTCGCACGACCGGCTGGCGCTGCGAGCGTTCGTGCGGGGCGAAGACGCGCGGTGCCTGGCCAGATAGTGCGGCGTCGCGCGAACGTCCGGTGCCAGGCTGGGCATGCAGGCCTTCCAGCCCCTCGACGCGCGCCTTCAAGTCGGCGGGCAGAGCGTCATAGGCAAGCGTGCCGTTGGCGAACAGCGTCTGCCCGCGGTCGCGGGCCGCGGGCGTCACGGCATAGAAAAGCGAAATATCCGGTGGCGGGCGGCGGTAGCTCTGATCGGTATGCCAGCCTTTCCGATGGGGATATTGCACCGGGAATTTGCCCTCGGCGGTCAGCGGCGGCTCGGGACGGGCCAGCGGTGGACGGGCGCCGGGCACCATGTTCGTCACCAGGAAAATCTCCGGTACTTTTTCATGGGCCATCGACCGCAGCGTGAGCAGGTTGCGATAATCCTCGACCTCCGGCCCGAAGACGCGGCTGAGGCGGAGCAGAAGCTCGGGCTCGCCGGCGATCTCGTGCAGCCCCTGCACCAGCAGCAGCCCCCCGGCATCGGCCAGGGCAGACGGCAGATCCTCCGGCGCCTTTTCCGCTGCAGCAACGAAGGCCAGAGCGCCGGAATCGGCACTGCCGAGGCGCACCGTGGCGCCAAAGGCCGCGCCGGGCAGCGGTTTCGCACTCTCGAATCGGGCGTTCATCCGCGTTGTTCCTTCGCTCCGCATTGTGGACGACGGCAGGCATATTAATGTCGACATGTTATTCAAAAAAAGTGCCATAGAACTTGGGAAGAATTGGTCAAAGGGGCCAGATTTTCGAACTACTCGGTGGGCGACATCGTCAACGGCTACACCGTCACCGCTTCCCCGGGAGGCTAGACCTGTTCAAGCACAGTGGCGCTCACCTGCACCGTTACAGGCCTGACCAACGACACCGCCTACACGTTCACGGTCATCGCAACAAACATTGCGAGCACATCGCTGCCGTCTGTGCCGAGCGCCCCCGTCACTCCGACCTAATCGATTTCGAAGCCCTCCGAGGTCTCGGGTAGCGCGATCCGGGCGAATAAGCGCCGCGTCATCGTGATTTGGTCCCCGCCAGCAAACCTCGGGTCACACCGTGTCATCCACGGCATACACCCCTGTCACCTACGAGCTATCGTTAGCAACCCACGCGGCTCAGGCCGCATAAACCGCGTGTCTACTTTCCGCGGGGAACGGCCGAAGAGGCGATGTCCCCCTACCGGTGCGACTGCATCCTCTTCACCATCCGGGTGATCGCCGACTCGAATCCGCGGCTGGCGGCAAGGGCGATCGGACGGGACATGAACTGCGGCGCGTACGGCACCCGGATCCCCTCGAACCACTCAAGTCGGCACGACCTCTCTCCCGTACTCACCACGCACAGGTGCACCTCCCCGGTCAGGACGGGACCGATCTTCGTGATGACCACCGTCATCGTGTCGGGGTCGAGGGAGTCGACCCGCATTCGGTCAGGCAGAGCCGCCGGCCCGAGCCCCGTGGTCGCAATGAACTCGGTGCCCGGTCCCCCCTCACCGGCAAGGATTTCCACGCGTGTCATGGGGACCCACTCGGCATGTCCGGCCCAGTCGGTCAACTCGTCGAAGACCTCCCGAGCGGGCAGGGGGATGCTTCGAACGACGGTGAAGTCGACCTGAGCCACCGGTTCTCCGTTCACAGATCTGTTGAGGACTCCTGACTATGCCTCGCGTCTCCTCATCCTGCACCTTCAGGCTCCTTCGAACCGGGTGGTGAGGATCAGGTCACACCGAACTACTAGGACATCCAAGAAGGGGTAGTGTCGCCTCGTGGATCAGATGCTCATTCGCGCCGTTGTGGGCGTGCTCATCACTGTTGTCTTGCTGGCTTTTGCGTTGAAGCGTGGCTGGTTCCTGGTATCGCTGGGGCGTGCGGGCAAGCCGGCGGTGGGTCGTACGAGTGATGCTCCGAAGCGGGTGGAGGCTGAGGCGACTGAGGTGCTGGGGCAGCGCAAGCTGCTGAAGTGGACGATTCCGGGTATCGCGCATGTGTTCGCGTTCTGGGGGTTCATGGTTCTGGGCATCACGGTGGTGACGGCGTTCGGTGAGCTGGTGATCGAGCACTGGCATGTTCCGGTGATCGGTGCGTGGCAGGTCGTGCGGTTCATGGAGGATCTGTTCGCTGTCTTGGTGATTGTCGGCGTGATCATGTTCGCGATCATCCGGTTGGCGAACAACCCGTCGAAGCAGGGGCGTGCGTCGCGGTTCTTCGGCTCGCATACCAAGGGTGCGTGGCTGGTGCTGCTGATGATCTTCCTGGTCGTGGCGACGCTGCTGATGTATCGCGGGGCGAAGGTCAACACGATCATCGACACGATCTATTCGGAAGACATGGGCGGGGCGTTCGCCTCGACGGTGGTCGGCGGCTGGCTGTCACCGTTGGGTCTGACGGCGAATGAGTGGGTCGAGACGGTGTTCATCTGGGCGCACGTCTCGGTGATCTTGGTGTTCTTGCTGATCGTGCTGCATTCCAAGCACCTGCACATCTTCTCCGCGCCGGTGAACGTCTACACGTCGCGGCGTCCGAACGCGCTCGGTCCGCTGCTGCCGATCTTCTACAAGGGTGAGCCGGTCAACTTCGAGGATCCGCCGGACGACGCGACATTCGGCAAGGGTCACATCGGTGACTTCACGTGGAAGAACTACGTCGACTTCATGGCCTGCACCGAGTGCGGTCGCTGCCAGTCGCAGTGCCCTGCGTGGAACACCGGCAAGCCGCTGAGCCCGAAGCTGATGATCATGAACCTGCGCGACACCATGTTCACGCAGGCTCCGTATCTGATGGCCGCCAACGGTGAGCACCCCGGTTTGGGTGAGATGCATGAGCAGGCCCTGGCCGCAGTCAGCACCGAGGTCCGCGAGCAGGTCGAGCGGCCCTTCATCGGTTCGCGTGAGGGCTCCGAGCACGAGGCCGATGACGGCTACACCTTCGACGGGCACCGCACCATGAGCCTGGAGCTGCCCGTCATCGACGAGGACGCCCTGTGGTCGTGCACCACGTGCGGGGCGTGCGTGAACCAGTGCCCGGTCGACATCGAGCACATCGATCACTTCGTCGACATGCGCCGCAACCAGGTCATGATCGCCAGCGAGTTCCCCACCGAGCTCAACGGCCTGTTCAAGAATCTCGAGACCAAGGGCAACCCGTGGGGCATGAACGCCTCCGGCCGCAACGACTGGATCAGCGAGGTCGACTTCGACGTCCGCGTGTTCGGCATGGACGGCGAGGACGAGATCCCCGCCGACGTCGACTACCTGTTCTGGGTCGGCTGCGCCGGCGCCTACGAGGACCGCGCCAAGCAGACCACCAAGAACGTCGCCGAGCTCATGCACATCGCCGGCGTGAACTTCATGGTCCTCGGCGAAGGCGAGACCTGCACCGGCGACCCGGCCCGACGCGCCGGCAACGAGTTCCTGTTCCAGATGCAGGCCATGCAGAACGTCGAGGTCCTCAACGAGATCAAGGCCACCAAGATCGTCGTCACCTGCCCGCACTGCCTGAACACCCTGGGCCGGGAGTACCCGCAGAACGGCGGCAACTACGAGGTCGTCCACCACACCCAGCTGCTCAACCAGCTGGTCAAGGAAGGCCGCCTGACCCCGGTCGCGCCGGTGGACCAGACCGTCACCTACCACGACCCCTGCTACCTCGGCCGGCACAACAACATCTACGTGCCCCCGCGCGAGCTCATCGCCGCGACCGGTGCGCAGACGGTCGAGATGGAACGCCACGGCGACAAGTCCTTCTGCTGCGGAGCCGGCGGCGCCCGCATGTGGATGGAGGAGAAGATCGGCACCCGCGTCAACCAGAACCGCGGCGACGAAGCTATCGGCACCGGCGCCACCAAGGTCGCCGTCGCCTGCCCCTTCTGCTCCGTCATGCTCAACGACGCCGTCACCGTCCGCCAGCAGGAGGGCAAGGCCGAAGGCGTCGAGGTCGTCGACGTCTCGACCCTCCTCCTCGACGCCGCCAAGCACTGACGCTATCCGCGACAAAGGGACAGTCATCTGTCCGCTTGAATAGGGCAATGACGATCACAAGTTTTTCTGCAGGCCAGCCCTGCTGGGCAGACCTCGGAACCTCGGATGTGGACCTGGCGCGGGAGTTCTACGCCGCCGTCATGGGCTGGACCGTTTCCCCCGGAAATCCTGACTTCGGCGGCTACGCCACGGCCGAGCACAACGGTGCATTGGTCGCCGGGCTCGGTCCCCAGATGGGCGATGCACCGGTCGCCTGGCTGCTCTACTTCGCGACGAGCGACGCTGAAGCCACCCAGGGAGCCATCGAGGAGAACGGCGGCACCGTGATCGTGCCCGCTCATCAGGTCGGAGATCTCGGCCGGCTCGTGATCGCCTCAGACCCCACCGGCGCGGTCTTCGGGCTGTGGGAGGCGGAACAGATGCCCGGCTTCGGCGCCATCGGCCGCGCCGGAGCATTCGCCTGGTGTGACCTGCGAACCGATCAGCCGGACGCAGCCCGAGAGTTCTACGGCGCCGTGTTCGGGTGGGAGTACGCGGCCGTGCCCATGGCCGGTGACGAGTACACAACGTTCACGGCCGCCGACACCGAGGCACCATCCGGCGGAGTGGGCCCGATGATGGGCGCCGAGGGCGTGCCCCCGCACTGGCTCCTCTACTTCGCGGTCGACAACGTCAACGCTGCCGTCGCAACAGCGGTCACGTTGAACGGAACCAGTCTCGCTCCACCATTCGACACGCCATTCGGCCGCATGGGACCCATCGTCGACTCCGGCGGCGCACCACTGTGGCTCATGACACTGCCCGAAGGCTGACCCCTGCTCTCGGAGCCCACTATGGCGCCATCACTCAAAGGTGACGGTGCCGCCGTCTTCCACGGTCAGCGAGTCCATCTATGTGTCGCCGTTCTCGTCGACGGTCAGGTTCTCGACGGTCACCCCTTCGCCAGTGATGCCGTCGGCGATCTCGGACGAGGCCGGATTCGGCTCCACGTCCTCATCACCGGTCACGCCCTCACCCATGACATCGTCCGTCATCCCGTCCGTCATCTCGTCGGGCGCGTCACCCGTCGAGTCCTCAGGCATCTCGGTCACCGTCGGTGCCGGCTCCGGGGTGCTGTCGCTGCCGCCGCATCCGGTGAGGGCGAGAGCCGACGACAAGGCGACAGTGGCAAGAGCGATCGTGGAACGTCGCACGAGAACTCCTCACAAAGGCTTGGGGCTGGTCAGACCGGCCAACCTACCCCGCGGAATCCCAGCCCTCTAATCCGATCAGCCGGTGGAGGTCACGAGCGTGCGCGGATTGCTCGTGTCACCCCAGCCGAGCTCGTTGCGAGCACGAACGCTGACATAGAGCGGCCCGTCCACCTTGCTGACCTCGATCGTGCACGTCGTATCCGTGGTGGTTGCGCACTGCCCGACCCAGCCTCCGTTGTTCTCGTCGCTCCACAGAGTCGCCGTGTAGCCCATGAGCTCGAGGGCCCCGCTGGTGGGGACGGCGTCCCAGGTCACGACCACATTGCGCTTGGTCAGTTCAGCCGTGACATTCTCCGGTGCTGCAGGTCGGTTGGCGACGATCGTGGTGTCAATGGACTCGGACGGGGTGCCCTCACCCACGGTGTTCACGGCCACCACCTCGACCCACGTGTGCTCCGCCTCCTTGAAGCCTTCAAGAGTGCACGTCGTTGCCGGAGCCTCGACGGTGCACTCGTCGACGACCTTTCCGACGGACGTCGGCGTGGCTGGTACCGCGACCGAGATCGTGGTCATCGTCGTCGTCGGCTTCTCAACGTAGGAGCGGACGATGTAGTCCCGGATCTCATAGCCGCCGTCAGACCATGGAGCACGCCACGAGACCTTGATCGCCCCGTCCCGCTCATCCAACTGAACGCCACGGGGGGCGGACGGGGTCGAGGGCTGCGGCTCGCGATCCTGACGGACGGAGTAGGCACCACGTCCGGCCTTGGAAATGGCAGCTACCTCAAACCAGTACGGCTCGAAATTGTCCAGACCGTCGATCGTGCACGAGCTCAGCGAGGCATCGGCATCGGCGCTGCACTCCGCCAGTCTGGTTCCACCGCTCTCCTTGCTCCACGCCTGGACGGTGTAGGACGAGATCGGGTTGCCGCCGTCTGAGGCCGGAAGCATCCACACCGCCGTGACGGTGTCATCCCCGGGAAGCAGCACGACGTTGCGTGGCGTCATGGGCTTGCGCGGCTCCAGCACGAGCTGGAACGGTGAGGACGACGCGTACGTTCCGGCAACAGTGGTGGCGCGAACGCTGACCGTGTAGGTGGACCCCGCGACCAGTCCGTTGACCGTGCAGCCGATCCGGCGCTGCGATCCCGCAGCACCACCGTCATTGCGAACGCTTGCCGCATAGACAATGCAGGAGCCCGCCTCGGCCTGGCTGATCGCACCCTTCACCGTCGCGGTGTAGGAGGCGATCGGCGTACGGCCGTCGTCGTTCGGCGGCTGCCACGTGATGCGCATCGAGCGACCCTGAGGAGAGACGGCGACAGCCTGTGGGGCATCCGGCGGATCCACGAGGAGCACCTGCACACGAGGCTCGGACGCGGGACTCGTGCCCGCCTCGGTCTCAGCGATGACGTCCACGTAGACAGGTGCGTCCTCCAGCCCCGTGATGGAGCACTGATCCCCTGACGTGACGCAGAAGCCCATGACCTTCCCGCCCGTCGGAGCAGAGTGAGCGGTCGCCTTGTAGGCAGAGATCGGCAGGCCGCCATCGGCGAGGGGAACCTGCCAGGTCACCCGCACCTCCGGGCCGACCTGAACCGCGGTCACCGAACGTGGCACCTCGGGCGGTGCGGCCGGGATGATCGCGATGCGCGGATCGGACGGCGCCCCCGTGAGGAGAGCGTTGGAAGCGGTCACGTCGATGTAGTAGGTCGTGCCGTTTGGCAGCGGCCCGATGTCGCACTCGCGGGGCTTGGCAGTTTTCGGGGTGCAGGTGGCATATGCCTCACCTCCCGTGGGGGTCAGGTAGGCGTTCACCTCGTAGCGCACCTGCCGGGATCCGCCGAAGGACGCAGGCGTACTCCAGGTCACCTTCGCAAATCCATTGCCGCGCACGACCTTCACATTTCGCGGCTCGGTAGGCGAGAACGCCGCCGAGACCGTGATGCGCGAGGAGGGAGTTCCCTCCATGAGTGACGTGACCGCAGCGACGTCGACGTAGTACGCCGTCGAGTCATCAAGTCCCGTTATGTCGCATTCCAACCCGGTGGTGGTGCAGGATCCCGCCACCGAGGCTGAGGACGCCGACGAGGTGTACGCGCGGGCAATGTAACTCGTCACCTCGAGCCCACCATCAGAGCTGGGGGCCAACCACGCGACGATGACGGACTGCGAACCCCGAGTCGCGACGACGCTGCGGGGCGCTGAGGCCGGGCCACCCACGACCTCGGCAGTTCGAGTCGTCGGTGTGCTGCTGCCATCGCCATTCGTCGCATACCCGGTGAGGTAGTACGTGGTGCCGTTGGTCAGACCCGTCATGGTGCACGTCAGGCTCGACAGCGAAGCCGGGGAACACGAGTCGACCAGAGTGCCGCCACTCGACGCGTCGTACACCTCCATCGTGTAGCCGGTGATAGCGCTCCCGCCATCGCTGGCCGGGGCCGTCCAGCTGATGAGGAGCGAACCGCTTGCCGGGATGACACTGATGTCCTGCGGCGCCGATGGCACAGCTGCGCTGGCTCCCGGAGCGAAGCTCAAGGCAAGCGCGGTGACCGTCACTGCCACGGCGGCAGCCAGGGCGCGTCTGGACGAGCGGAGATTGAGCGACATGCGGGAGGCCCCCATCGTGAGACAACAGGCTGCAAGTATCCCTGCCGAGGCTGGGGCCCACCCACACTGCCTCGAGGGCCAATCCCGGCACAATGCTCGGATTTTACACGCCCACGATCACGGACGGGAGTGGTCGCCACCGTGAATCTGGTCCAGCGCATGGAGCAGCACGGGGCTCAGTGCTGCGATCGTGTCCTTCGCCCCGCCGCTGGAACCTGGCGCATTGACGATGAGCGTCGTGCCGGCAATGCCCGCAATGCCGCGCGAGAGAATCGCGGTCGGCACCCCATGAGCGACGCCATAGGCGCGGATCGCCTCGGCCAGGCCAGGAGATGGTCGATCGATCACCTGAGCCGTCATCTCCGGGGTCAGGTCGCGAGGGGTGTGCCCGGTGCCTCCAGTCGTGATGACGAGGTCGACCTGCTCAGCCACGGCAGCGCGAAGCGCGTCCAGCACCGGCTCGCCGTCGGATACGACGTCAGGATCGCCCACCTCGATGCCGAGTTCACGAAGACCGGCCACGAGGATTGGCCCCGAGGTGTCCTCCCAGACACCGGCCGCCGCTCGCGTCGAGCAGGTGATCACTCGACCCCGGAAGGTCATGACTCACGCACCCAATGACCTGATCGGCCACCGAGCTTCTCAAGCAGGACGACCTCATCGATCGCTGCCGTGCGGTCCTTGCCCTTGACCATGTCGATGACGGTCAGCCCGCCCACCGCCGCGGCTGTCAGCGCCTCCATCTCGACGCCCGTGCGATCAGCCGTGCGGACGGTGGCGAGGATCTCGACGAACGAGCCGCCTTCGTCGTCGTGCAGGGTGACGTCGACATCGACACCGTGCACGGAGATGGGGTGACACAGCGGGATCAGGTCGGGGGTTCGCTTGGTTGCCTGGATCGCGGCGATGCGAGCGACGGCCAGGGCATCTCCCTTCGGCATGTCCCCCGAGCGCAGGAGTGTCGCGACCTCGCCCGACACCGTCACCCGGCACCGCGCAGTCGCGGACCTCGTCGTGACGTCCTTGGCGGTGACGTCGACCATGCGTGCCTCGCCACGTTCATTCAAGTGGGTCAGGGGGTTCTCGCTCATGCCGAAACCCTAGTGCGAGAACCAAGGGTCGACAGGTTCGTCGCGAGTCGAATGGCCTCCATGACCTCCTCGATCGCATGCAGCGAGTGGCCCGACACGAAGGTGTCGACGAACGGCAGAGCCGCCGCCATCCCACCGGCCAGCGGCTCGTAGTGCGTGGAGGCCTTGCGCGGATTCACCCAGATGATGTGGTGAGCCAGCCGACTCAACCGTTCCATGGACACTCCCACAAGATCGGGACTGTCCACCTCCCAGCCATCCGACACGATCACGACGACGGCTCCTCGTGCCACCCCCCGCCGCCCGTATTCGTCCAGAAACACCTCCAATGCCTTTCCGATCCGCGTCCCACCCGACCAGTCGGGCGCGGCCTCGAGTGCACGTCGATACGCGGCATCCGCCTGGGTATGACCCAGTGCTCGTGTGAGTCGAGTCAATCGCGTCGCGAAGACGAAGGCCTCCGCATGCAACGCCTGCACCGCACTGCGCATCAGATGCAGGTAGATGCGTGCATACGGTTCCATCGATCCGGACACGTCGGCGATTAGCACCACGCGTCGCGGGCGTTCAGCTCGAGATCGCTTGAGCACCTCCATGGGATCTCCTCCTGTTCGATGGGACCTGCGCAATGTCGCGCGCACATCCATTCGCCTGCCGGAGGAATGTCGTCTCAGGCGCCGAGCGAGTCGAGGGGGCGGCACCACTGCAAGCCGCTCGACAAGACGACGCAGCAGAGCCAGCTCCTCCTCCGTGCAGTCGGCGAATGAGCGGTCGGCCAGGCGCTCGGACACACTCACCGCGGCAAGCGCGCCTGCATCGTCGTCGAGGGTCGATTCCGCGGCATCCCCCGGAGTCGCCGTCGTGATGTCACTGCCCGCAGCGGACGCCTCTGCCGAACCCTCCTCCTGCGACCCGGGGTCACGGGATGGGTCCGAGGGCGAGGAGGGTTCACTCTCGTCCGGACGGGTCCGCTCGGACAGGCTCAGCACACCACGGAAGACCGAGTTGAAGACGGCGTCGAACGTCTCCATCTGCCCATGGCTGGTGACAAGAGTGGTGCGCGCGAGCCAGTAGAGCTCAGGAACCGTCGTGGGCTGTGCAGCATCCACCGCTCGAGCGAAGCGCACGGCTCGCTCGGGTGTGACCGCCACCCCCTGCTCGTGCAGTCGCTCGGCGAATCCGGTGATCACACCGGCGAAGAGGTCGTCGGCTACTCGCCCGCCACCCATGCCAGGCCCTCCGCATGTGCGACGTCCTGATCCTCGCGGTACTTCAGCACCGACCCGAGGGTTCGCCCGGCCGTCTGCTCGTCCAGCTCATCGAGGCCAAGCAGCATCGCCGCGTGCACCCAGTCGATGGCCTCGGCGACCCCGGGCGGCTTCTGCACATCGAGCCCGCGGAGCCGCTGCACTGCAGCAGCGACCTGGGTGACAAGAGCCTCGGGTGCCTCCGGCACGCGCAGGCGCACGATATCCGTCGCATGGGCGAGGTCCGGGTAGTCGATCCAGTGATACAGGCAGCGGCGCTTCAGTGCGTCGTGCAGATCCCGGGTGCGATTGGACGTGAGGACGACGATCGGGGGATTCGTGGCCGTGAGCGTCCCGAGCTCCGGCACTGTGACCGAGCATTCCGCGAGCGTCTCGAACAGGAAGGCCTCGAACTCCTCATCAGCCCGGTCGACCTCATCGATCAGCAGGACGGCCGGGTTCGGGCCCGGGTGCTCCAGCGCCTGCAGCAGCGGCCGCTCGATCAGGAACTCACGTGAGAACAACGACTCCTCGTCCAGCGGGGCTCCACGCGACTCAGCCAGCCGGATGCCCAGCAGCTGCCGGGGGTAATTCCACTCGTAGAGCGCCTCGGAGGCGTCAATCCCCTCGTAGCACTGCAAGCGGATGAGTGGGGTGTCGAGCATGGCGGCGAGTGCCTTCGCCGCCTGCGTCTTGCCGACTCCCGCCTCACCCTCAAGGAGAAGGGGCTGGGGCAGGCGCACCGCGCAGAACAGTGCCGTGGCTAGGCCGTCATCGGCCAGGTAGTCAACCCCTGCGAGTCGCTCCTTGAGCGCCGCAACCGAGGGCACAGTGTCGGCCACCGCAAGCATCTCCTCAGGCGTGCTCATGCCATCAGGGTAAGGGGGGCTACTGGGGTTGCGCCCAAGACTTCGCCCAGTCACTCCTCCTGCGCTTTCCACACACCGTTGCTACCCTTCACACATAGACGAGAGGTCACACGATGAGCAACGAAACCGACAGTTCCGCCGAGGTGCTCCGCGCCGTCTGGCAGGGCACCCCGGGCGCCATGCAGGAGCTTGATGCCGAGTGCAACCCAAACAAGTCCTGTCGCAACATGAAGGACGTCAACTTCGATGGTTTCGGGGAAGACGGCGTGGACGTGGCTACCGCGTGGCGCCACAAGCTGGAGCGTGAGGGGAAGCGCACGGGGCAGTCCCTCGGTGACCTCCTTGGCCAAGGCTGAATCCCGTGTCCTACGCCTTCGCCGACACGACGGTCGGCACACTTGCTGACGATCTCCGGGGACAGGGGTACATCGCTGATCGTGGGCTGGCCACCACGCTTCTGCTCGCCCTGAAGCTTGGCAAGCCACTGCTCCTCGAGGGTGAGGTGGGAGTCGGAAAGACGGAGCTTGCTCGCACTCTTGCAACGATGCTGGGGCGTGACCTCATCCGGCTGCAGTGCTACGAGGGAATCGACATGCACCACGCCCTCTACGAATGGGACTACGCGCGACAGATGCTCTTCGTCCGCTCCCTGCAGGCATCGCAGATGGAGTCCTCCGATCAGGACCTCTTCGGGCCGAAATTTCTCGTGGAGCGGCCGCTCCTTCAGGCTGTTCGGGCTGGGGATCGTTGTGTCCTGCTGATCGACGAGATTGATCGTGCCGACGATGAGTTCGAGGCCTTTCTGCTTGAGCTCCTCAGTGACTTCCAGGTCACCATCCCCGAGGTCGGCACCATCGCAGCCCCCTCGCGGCCCATCGTGATTCTGACCTCGAACCGCACTCGCGAACTCCACGATGCCCTCAAGCGCCGTTGCCTCTACACCTGGATCGGCTTCCCCGATCAGGCGCGCGAGGTCGAGATCGTTCGCTCGCGACTTCCCGAGGTCGGACCAGCACTCGCAGCACAGGTCGTCTCAGCCGTGAACCGGTTGCGCTCCATGGAGCTTGAGAAGCTCCCCGGCGTCGCGGAGACAATCGACTGGACTGAAAGCCTCGACGCTCTTGGAGTGCAGGAACTCAGCGAGGAGGCAGCCCTCGACACCCTCGGTGCGGTCGTGAAGGATCGCGACGATCTGGAGTACACCACGAAGAGCGTTCGGGATGTCCTCGCCTGACGACGTCGAGGCGCTGCTCGTGGACTTCGGGCACGCGCTCCGCGACGCAGGCCTTCCCATCGGAACGGACGATGTCCTGACGTTCTGCGCAGGGGTTGCCGAACTGGATGTCACTGATCTGATGGACGTCTACTGGGCTGGTCGTGCCAGCCTCGTTCGCCGCCGCGACCACGTGCCCCTTTACAACGAGGTGTTCCAGCGCTTCTTCTTCGACAACGGTGTTGCCGGTTCGGAGGAGCTAAAGAAGACTATGCGCTCCTCCTCGAACGCCAGCGCGACGCTGGAGATTCCGAATACCGAGGAGGGGCTGCCCGGCGAGGTCAGTCCGGACGAGGTGAAGCTCGGCTACGTGGCGAGTGTCTCTGAGGTGTACCGCTACAAGGCCTTCGCCGACTGCACGGACGATGAGATCCGACAACTGCGCCGACTGATGTCGCGCATGCGGGTCACCCCACCCAAGCGCCGCACACATCGCATGGAGCGTTCCCGAAAAGTCGCCACCGTCGATATGCGACGCATGGTCCGCGAGGCAATGAGAGCACTGGGAGAGCCGCGCGAGCTGACGTTCAAGAGGCGCAAGGAGAAACTGCGCCCGCTCGTACTGATTCTCGATGTTTCTGGTTCCATGGCCGACTACTCACGCAACCTCCTGCAGTTCGCCTACTCCGCACGTCGCGCCAACGCCAAGGTGGACGTGTTCTGCTTCGGCACCCGCCTCACGCGCGTCACGCGATCACTGGATCGGCGCAACCCGGACGAGGCCATGCGCATCGCCGGAGAGGCCGTCCTCGACTGGGACGGCGGCACCCGCATCGGTGACTCGCTCAGGGAGTTCACGCGCGAGGCGCGCAGATCCCGTTTGGGCAGGGGCGCCATCGTGGTGATCTGTTCAGACGGACTCGACCGCGGGGAGCCCCAGGCTCTGGCGGAGTCGATGGAGAGCCTGTCTCGGATTGCCCACCGCGTCATCTGGGTCAATCCGCACAAGGGAGACGTCGTCGAGTACGTACCGGCCACCCTCGGCATGATCGTCGCGGACCCCTTCATTGACGAAGTGCACTCCGGCCACAACCTCGCTAGCCTCGAGCGACTGGCCGACCGGCTAGCGAAAGTGGGTTGACGGATGCGGTACAGCATTTCCCTCCAGGCAGAGGGTGATCGGGAAGTCACACTCGATGAGACTCTGGAGCTCGCTGATGCTGTCGCCACGCTCAGCGGCATCGCGTCGGGCATGGGAACCTACGGCTACGGAGCCCAGATCATCGTTGAGGCTGAGAACTCCGATCTCGCCGTCGAGGAGGCTCTCAAGCTCTTCGAGGAGGCTGTCGCGAAGACCTCGCTACCGGCCTGGCCTGTGGTCAGGGCCGAGTCGCTGAGTGAGGACGAGGACTATGCCGAGCTTGAGGACCAGATTCCGTGATCCGTCTCGGCAGCCTCGCCGGTTATGCATTCGAGGGCCCCAGAGCCCTGGCGGGGTGGACCGCACCCGCAGAGCCCGCCGTCTACGCCGTTCTGGCCAAGTCGAACCCGGAGCGTCCGCAGGAGTTCTCAGTCATCTACGTCGGTCATGCCGAGGATCTGTCCAGTGAAGGATTCCCCTTCCGCCATCCCCGGTCGTCCGCGTGGATCGAGCGGGCTGGCAGCAAGTTCAACGTCCACGTGTGCTGGCTGGTTGTTCCCGGAGGCACCTCCGCACACCGTGAGCAGATCAGCCAGGAACTGATCGCCATCTACGATCCCAGCTGCAACCTGAACAAGTACGACAAGGCATGGAAGGCTGAGTGGATCGGCGCCTACGACACCAGTGTCACGGACGCCCTGACCACCGAGCGCAAGCCCCAGTAGCGATCCCGCCTAGCGCGCGACCGCTCGATACCTAGTCGCCGAGGTTGACGCCGACGGCCTCCATGAGGCGCGAGCGTCGTGTACCCATCGCTGGCTTGTTAACGCCGTCAGCCACGTGGTCGTCATGGTTGAAGGTGGCGCCGACGACGATGCCCTCGCCCATGCCGTAGAGCAGGGGGAGAGCCCCGGCCACGACACGGCCCGTGGTGTTGATCGAGGTTAGGCCGGGGGCGATCGCCTCGGCGTCCGACTTCACATCCCACACGAGGTCGGCCGCGTCCTGGAGATCACCAGCGACACCCCTGAGCTGTTTGCTCACGATGAACAGGTAGACCGCCAGACCCGCGATGAGGGCAGCGATATCGATGACGGTGAAGAGCTGCATTCCGGTCATGAGCGCACCTTGTCCAGTACACGTCCGAGGAACAGATGGTGTTCCAGGCCCTCCGCGAGCACCAGCTCCACGCCACCAGCGGTGGTGGTGATGAGCGCGGTGTCAGCGGTGTTCTCCTTGATTCGCGCCAGCGTCGCCTTGATGGCGGCCACGCGCTTGCGGATCCTGGCCACGAAAATCACCAGCAGCGTCAGCAGGGCCGCCACCACGACGACCACGACGGCGCCGAGGATGTTCGCGATAAGCCAGAGGTTCTCAACCTGAGCGTCCATGTCAGCCTCCCAGCCTGGTGCGGCCACGCTTGAGGCCGGCGATGACTCCTAGGGCGGAGTCGATGGTCTCGTTGAGCCCGGCCAGACCTGCCGTGTTGGTCTCGGCCTGCTGCAGACGGGTCAGGATGCTTCCGGCCTGGTTGCCGATGCGCCAGGCGAGCACGAGGATCGGAACGACCAGCGCGACGACTACGAGCACGACCACGAGGCCGATGATGTAGCCGACGAGCCATCCTTCATGTCCGGTGAAGTCCATGAATCAGCCCTCCTAGATCGAGTCCGCGAAGGCCTTGACCGGAGCAAGGCTCTGGTTGACCGATGCGACGGTGGACGGGACGGTGGAGGTCTTCTCGACGATGACCGCGACGCCGCCATCGAGGGCGTCAAGCGTCTTCGACGTGGCCGAGAGGTGCAGGATCGCGCGGAACAGGCCGAGCGCAGCCGCGGCGATGATCAGCGCTCCCAGTACCAGGGTGACTATTGCTTCGACGGGCATTGCGGTCTCCTAACCGAGAAGCTTCGAGACGGGACCGGCGTAGCGCACGGCTCCATTGGCCACTTCCTTGATGACGTCATCCGTCGTCGCAAGAAGCGCCGGAGTGGTGTCGAGCTGGCCGATCAGGGCGACGCCACCGGCGAGTGCATCGTCGGATGCTCCACGGATGCTCTCGAGGGCGCCAAGCAGCATGTTCAGCAGCGCGACCAGCACCGGCACGATAACGATGAGCAGGATGAGATTTCCTACCATCCACAGACTCATGACTAGCCTCCAGTTCTAACGGCTCGGAGCCGGCTCGTAGGGCAGGAAGAACCGCGCGAACACGCGCTTGGCTGCACGCCGGAAGGCGATCAAGCCAATTGCGATTCCGCTGGCCGCAGCAGGACCACCGATGGCCATCGGGTCGCGCCCCTCGGCCATGGCCGTGATGCGCGCCTTCATGGACGTCGCTGTCTGGTCGACGAGCACGCCCGTGACGTCCACGACCAGGCCTCGGCCGTACTGGGCGGCTGCACCGGAGATGGCGAGATCCATGCTGATGTCGACGCGCGTCGACGATCCGAGCGGCTTGAGCGCGATCGTCATCAGCATCACTGCCGAGCCACGACCCTTCTTGTCGGCGCCGGCGGCATCGAGGACGAGCTCCTTGCGCGCTTCATCACGCTCCTTGATCTTCACCGCCCCGGAGAACTCGAGCTTGACCGGACCGGCCGAGATGATCACGTCGCCCTCGTACTGATCCTCACCCACCTCGTTGGTGAGATCCGCTCCGGGAATGCATGCCGCCACCAGGGGGATGTCGTAGAAGAACTTCCAGACCTGATCGATCGGCTGATCGACATCAAACGACTGATTGATCAGCATGAAACCTCCCTGGGGATGAACGAAGCGGGGTCATTCTCGAATGCCTTCCTGCACCCCATGGCGCAGAAGTAGTAGGTCGTGCCCTCATGCTCGAACGGACGATTCGCCGGCACCGCCTCGACCGTCATGCCGCACACGAGATCGATGACCTCCTGAGGCTCGACGAGCGGAAGAAGCACCCGAGCACGTGGCTTCAGAGAGCCAGCGGCCCGAAGCTGCACGAGTTCGGCGAGAATCGAGGCCGCGATCTCGCGATGACTCGTATGCCCGAGATCGAGGCCAATGGGCACGCGCACCTGATCCAGCCTCTGGCGCGGAACGCCCTGCTCGGCGAGGAAGCCACGAACGACCTCACCACGCTTGCGCGATGCCACAAGGCCAACCATGACCGCATCAGTTCGCACCGCCTCCGTCACCGCCTCCTCGTCGCCATGCCCTTGGGTGGCGACGACGACAGCCGTAGCAGGCGTCACCATCGTGGCGACGAAATCCGGGCCATCGACGATGTCGGCCCGCCAACCCACGTCGCGCACGAGGTCGACCAGGGTCATCGCCATCGGAGACCTGCCCACAACCAGCACGTGAGGCAGAGCGGCAACCGGCTCGATGAAGACCTGCAGAGCGCCATCGCTTTGGCAGGACATGGGCACGGTCAGCACACCCTCAGGGATGTGCATGGCCTCAAGATCCTCCGCCCGACCGAGCCAGATCAGGCTGGACTCCCCCTGCTCGAGGACCCGCTTGGCCTCTCGCAGGATCACCGGCTCCGCACAGGCGCCACCGATCCATCCGTGCAGTGAGCCGTCCTCCATGATGATTGCCCGCGACCCGTGCTGACCGGAGGACGGTGGCTGTCGCCACACGACCGTGGCCATGGCAAAGGACTCACCAGAGCGCATGAGCTCCAGGGCCCTCGCCATGACTTCCGGTCCCTCGGCCGGACGGCTGTCGGACATGCGTGTCAGCCGACCTTCACAGGCGGCATGCCCGACACGTTCTGGCCGGTCTGCAGCGCCTCGTAGACCCGGTTCGGCATGAGCGGCATGTCGACGTTGCGCACGCCCGTGTGCTCGATCGCGTTCATGACCGCATTGACGAAGGCGGCCGGGCCGCCCACGGTCGCGCACTCGCCGATGCCCTTGGCCCCGATCGGGTGATGCGGGCACGGGGTGACCACCTCGTGTAACTCGAAGCCCGGAGTCTCCCACGCCGTGGGGAGCAGGTAGTCCATGTAGTTGGCCCCGATGCAGTTCCCCTCCTCATCGAAGGTGATGTACTGCATGTTGGCCATGGCGTACGCCTCCGTGAGCCCACCCATGATCTGCCCCTCGACGATCATCGGGTTGATGCGCACTCCACAGTCATCCACCGCGACGAACTTGAGCACGTCCCAGACACCCGTCTCGGCATCCACCTCGACCTTGCAGATGTAGGCCGCGAAAGGCCAGGTGAGATTCGGCGGGTCGTAGTAGGCGTTGTTCTCGAGCCCGGGCTCAAGACCATCCGGGACGTTGCTGTAGGCAGCGAGCGCGCAGTCCTGAATCGTGACGCCACGCTCCTGGTTGCCACGAACGTAGAAGCGTCCGAGCTCCCACTCGATGTCCTCCTCGGACACCTCGAGCAGGTGGGCAGCGATCTTGCGTGCCTTGGCCCGGATCTTGCGTGCGACCATCGCGACGGCCGCACCGGCAACCGGCGTGGAGCGAGAGGCATACGTGCCCATGCCGAACGGTGCAGTGTCGGTGTCGCCCTCCTCGACCACGATGTCGTCGGCCGGGATACCGAGCTCGTGGGCGACGATCTGCGCCCATGTCGTCTCGTGGCCCTGGCCCTGGGTCTTAGCACCGGTGCGCAGGATCGCCTTGCCGGTCATGTGCACCCGCAACTCCGCGGAGTCGAACATCTTGATGCCGATGATGTCGTACTCGCGGCTGTTGCCTGCACCGAGTGGCTCGGTCATCGTGGAGATGCCGATGCCGAGGAGCTTGCCGCGCTTGCGGGCCTCCTCCTGCTCCTCCTTGAAGGTGCTGTAGCCGATGGCCTCCAGGCCCACGTCGAGACACTTGCCGTACTGACCGGAGTCGGTGAGGAACCCGAAGGCCGTGCGGTACGGGAACATGTCGTCCTTGACCAGGTTGATGCGGCGGAACTCCGCCTGGTCCATGCCCAGATCGTTCGCGGCAGCATGGATCATGCGCTCCTGGAAGAACATGGCCTCGGTGACACGGAACGAGCAGCGGTAGGCGACCCCGCCCGGAGCTTTGTTCGTGTAGTAGCCCTCGCTGGTGAGATGCGCTGCGGGGATGTCATAGCACGCAAACGTCGAGTGCATGAGGCCGATCTTGAACTTCGTCGGCTGCGCGTCGGCGAAGAAGGCACCGTGATCGGAGATCGTGTGCATGCGCATGCCAAGGATCCTGCCGTCCTTGCGCATCGCGATCTGGCCCTGCAGGTAGACGTCGCGACCGAAGCCGGTCGAGATCAGGTTGCCGGTCTTGTCCTCGATCCACTTCACCGGCCGCTCGGTCAGGATGGATGCAAGGATCGAGATCACGTAGCCCGGGTAGATCGGCACCTTGTTGCCGAATCCACCGCCCAGATCGGGCGAGATGATCCGGATCTGGTGCTCGGGGATCTCCGCGACCATAGCCACGGCAGCCCGCACGATGTGCGGTGCCTGGCTGGTCATGTAGACGGTGAGTTTGCCCGTTGCGCGGTCGTAGTCGGCGATCGAACCGCAGTTCTCCATCGGCGACGGGTGCGAGCGTGGGTAGTGAAGGTCGATCGTGGAGACCACATCGGCCTCGGCAAAGGCCTGATCGGTCCGCTCCTTGTCGCCGATCTCCCAGTCGAAGACCTTGTTGGTCGGCTGGTTCTCCTTGTCATCCCGAATGATCGGCATGCTCGGTTCCTGGGCAATGAACGGATTCGTGATGGCGGGCAGCTGCTCGTACTCAACGACGATCTTGGCGCACGCATCCTTGGCGATGTACGGATCGTCCGCGATGACGGCCGCGATCTCCTGGCCCTGGAAGCGGATCTTGTCGGTCGCAAGAACCGCCTGGGTGTCATACGACAGGGTCGGCATCCAAGCGAGGTTGCGGGCCGCCATCATCTCGCCGGTCAGCACGAGGCGAACGCCGGGAACCTCCCACGCTGCCGAGGTGTCGATCGACTTGATGCGGGCGTGTGCGACCGTGCTGCGCAGGATCTCCATGTGCAGCATGCCCGGCAGCACGACGTCATCGACGTACTTGCCCTTGCCGCGGATGAAGCGGTTGTCCTCTACCCGGCGGCGGCTTGCGCCCATCCCGCCGATCTTGATCTCATCGAGAGCCATCACGCCTCCTCATTCTGCTCGTCGCGCATCTTCTCGGCTGCCCACAGGACGGCCTTGACGATGTTCTGGTAACCCGTGCACCGACAGAGGTTGCCGGACAGCGCCCAACGAACCTCGTCCTCAGTCGGATTCGGATTGCGCTCCAGCAGCGCCTTCGAGGCGAGCATCATGCCTGGCGTGCAGAAGCCGCACTGCAGGCCGTGCTCCTGCTTGAAGCCCTCTTGGATCGGGTCCAGCTCACTCGCCGAGCCCATGCCCTCCACGGTCTCGACTTTGTGGCCGTCGGCCATCACGGCGAACAGCGTGCAGCTCTTGAGCGGACGGCCGTCGAAGAGCACCGTGCAAGCGCCGCAGCTGGTCGTGTCGCAGCCGGAGTGGGTGCCGGTGAGCTCGAGGCCCTGGCGCAGAAGGTGCACCAGCAGCAGTCGAGGCTCGACGTCCATGGTGCGCTTCTCGCCATTGATCTCGACGGTGATCCGACGCACCGGCACGTCAGCGCCGGGGGTGATGACTTCGTCAAACAGGCTCGACATGGTCAGGCTGCCTTCTGCTCGGAGTTCGCGATGTTGTTCAGGATGCGCGTTACGAAGGTCTTGACGACGTGGCGCTTGTAGTCCGCGGAGCCGCGGTGGTCGGTGCGGGGGTCGGCTGCCGTGGCGACCGCATCGGCCGCCGCCTCGATGCTCTCGGCATTGAGGGTCTTCCCGACCAGCACCGAGATGGCGTCGTTGGCATCGATGGTGCGGCCGCCCACGCCCGCGAGGGCGCAGCCCGCGCGACCCACCGTGGTGCCGTTCATGTCGAGGGCCACGGCCACCGAAGCAGTGGCGAAGTCGCCCACCCGGCGCTCGAGCTTGAGATAGCTGCCGGCAGGCCTGCCCTTGACCGGCGGGATGACCGCCTCCACCGCGATCTCGTTGAATGCCAGGGCGTTCGAGAACGGGCCGAGCACGAAGCTGCGCACGTCGATCTCGCGCTTCCCGTTCGGGCCCTGTGCCACGATGCGGCCGCCGAGGGCGACCATGGTCGCCGACCAGTCACCCTGCGGGTCGGCGTGGCAGAGCGAGCCGACGAAGGTGCCGCGGGTGCGCACGATCGGGTCGGCGACCAGCGAGGCCGCAGCAGCGAGGGTGGGGTGGGTCTCCGCGAGCGTGGCCGAGTGCTCGAAGTCCTCGTGGCGGGCGAGCGCCCCGATGCGCAGGGTGCCATCAGGATCCATGCGGATGTAGTCGAGGCCGGGGATGTTGTTGATATCCACCAGCATCTCGGGCGAGGCGAACCGCAACTTGACCATCGGGATCAGGCTCTGGCCGCCGGCCAGGATCTTGGCCTCGCCGCCGCTGGCGTCGAGGAGGGCAATGGCCTCACCGAGGGTCTTGGGCGCCTCGTAGGCAAAGCGGGACGGGTACATGGATTCCTCTCGGATCTACGCGTGCGTGTCGCGGACGGCGACGGGGAGGGAGTCGGCATCGGGGTCGGGACGTGGCTCCTGATGCGGTGGCCAAGGGCCTTGAACGGGCTGACTCGACACCTTCAGAAACTCAGTGAACTGCGGCCACGCCCACACCGTGGGGCTCTTGCCGGTCTTGGGTGAGTTCTCAATCAACGCGTACAGCCGTGGATTGCCGGTCTCGTGGCCTGTCGACTCAATCGCCATGGCGTGACTCCTTCTGTATTCACCGCACCCGTGCAGGCGCGATACCCCCATCGGATCGCCCCATCCAAGAGGAAGTGTGGACCAGCCGCGACTCCAAATGTGAGCGAACGCAGAAATTGACCTGTCAATCAATCAGCCAAGGCGTTTGGCGAGAATCATCTGAGCAACGATCGACACGGCGATCTCAGCTGGACCCTGGGAACCGATCTCCAGCCCCGCGGGTCCCCGCACTCGCGAAAGGTCGGTGACGTCCCGCATCGCCAGCCAGTCAGCGCGAGCCTCATGCATGGCAGTCGACCCGAGTGCGCCGATGTAGCCCGCGGAGCTCTCCAGCGCCGCCATCAGGCAGGTGCCCGCAGCCTCTACGTCATGTCCCATCACGACGATGCCATCCAAGGGGGACAACCCTGCTGCCAACCCCGCGACCATCGGCGGACGCCGTTCAATGACAGTTCGCCAGCCCAGAAGATCCCCTTGTGCCGCAATGGCTTCCGCTATGGCTCCCTGCCCAGCGATAACGAGGCGCGTGATGGGCGCCAGGACGGTCGTTACCTCCGACTCCTGCACGAATACGGCCGGATGATCTATCGCCGCAGAGGTGGGTCCACCCTCGGGCTGACCTGTCGACACGGTCACGGCCGTGACATCGTCCCCATCAAGGGTGGCCGTGACGGACACCGCCTGCCGCTCGAGCAGCAGCGGCCAGAGCGTGGTTGGGAACTGACCCGCAGGGACGATCAGGAATTCAACGTCCGAGTGCACCGGCAGTCCGCTCATCGCACTCTCAAACTCCGTCACGATGTGTCGGATACGACGCCCGCTCGGCAGTTTCCTGGCAGCTACGTCGGAGAGAAGTCCGTCAAACGCTCCACCCATGAGGTGCCCGATGCGGCCCCCGCCTGGCGTGAACGCCAGAGCCTCGTCAGACACCACCGGTGCCAGCATCCAGGCAACATCTGCGCGTGTCCCCGAACGCGCGCAAGCGGAGACACTCAGCGCGATGTCGTACATGCCCTAAGTGTAGGCATGCTTCGTGGATGCGGCATGCGGTCACGTGTGCGGGACAGAGCGACTGGGTGCCTTCGGTCAGTCGCGTGCGATCAGCCAGATGATGACGCCCACCGCCACGATGCCCACCACAACGGGAACCACTCGCTTGAGAACGGGCACCATCGCCGCATTCCCCAGATCGAGAGCCTCGTTGTTCAGGACCGGCGCTGCCACGGGGGCAGCGGCCGTTGGTGCAGCGCCGGCGTCAGCCGTCTTCGCAGAGTCTTCCCCAACGGCAGTCTCCACGGGAGCAGCATCGCTGGCCGCCTGCCTTGCCATGATCACCTGCTCCAGGTTGCCGGCGAACTGTCCGATCAGTCGCTTCGACACATCCGCCATGACGCCTCGACCGAACTGCGCAGCTTTGCCGGTGACGGTCAGGTCGGTGGCGATGATCGCCTTGGTGGTAGTCGGGGTCTCCTGCACAAGGGTGGCCGTGATGGTCGCGCCCGCAGTGCCAGCGCCCTTGGTCTCCTTGCCCGACGCAGCGATGACCGCTACGTGGGCGTCGGCGTCCTTCGACACGAACGAACCTTCACCGGCGAAGTTCATGGTGACCGGGCCCAGCTTGACCTTCACCGTCGCCGCGAAGTTCTCCCCATCGAAGGAGGTCAGCGTCGCTCCCGGCATGCAGGGGGCAATCGCCTCGACGTCAATGAGCGTGTTCCAAGCGGTCTCGATGTCCGCCGGCACGGTGAAGGAGTTCTCAAGCTCCACGGTTCCTCCCAATCTTTGCGTCAGCCCGACCAGCCGACCATTCCGTGACGCCCACCGTAGAGGGAATCGCCCCTCAGGGGCGGCCCAAGTCGCGAGTCAGCCCCCCGCAAAAGGCGGGAGGACGTCGAGTCGGCTTCCGGCGCTCACCTCGGCGGACGGATCCGAGCAGGACACCTCATCAAGAAGGTACGAGCATCGCCGGCGCACGTCGGAGAAAGCCGGATGGTCTGCCGCCACCGCATCGAGCACCGAACTGAGGCTCCCCGGGGCCACCAGCACCATCGACTCGCCCACGGCAGCGCGCGCCGCAGCGAAGAGATGGACCTCGACCTGGCCCGCGGAGTCCGACACGTCAGCCACCGATGGCGCTCATCGGTCGATCAGGCTGGATGAAGGACGGATCGTTGATGCCATGACCCGGGAGCTTCGCCATCGTCGCCTGGGCGAACAGCCCCGCGATGCGCGACCGGCGCTCCTCGTCCGATAGCGAGGCGTCGCGAAGCGTGGCGCGAACATCCGTCTCGTCCCGGGCGAACAGGCAGTTGCGAATCTGCCCGTCTGCGGTGAGGCGGAGGCGATCGCATGCCGCGCAAAAGGGCTTGCTCACGCTTGCGATGATCCCCACGGTGGCAGGTCCGTCATCCACGATGAACTCCTCGGCCGGCGCCGAACCGCGACCGGGCTTCGGAGTCAACTCGAACTCCTCGGCGAGCAGGTCGTGGATCTCCGCCGCCGTGACCATCTCGCTGCGATCCCACGAGCCACCCGGGTCAAGCGGCATCTGCTCGATGAACCGCAGGTGCCAACCGTTCTCCAGAGAATGCCGGAGCATGGGGATGGCCTCGTCGTCGTTGATCCCACGCATCAGCACGGTGTTCACCTTGACCGGATGCAGCCCTGCATCGAGGGCCGCGCCGATGCCGGCGATCACGTCATCGAAGCGATCACGGAACGTGAGCTTGGTGAAGCGATCAGCATCGAGGGTGTCGAGGCTTATGTTCACCCGCTCGAGACCGGCGTCTGCCAGAGGCTGGGCGAGATCGGCCAGCCTAAGTGCGTTGGTGGTCAACGTGATTCGAGGGGGCGCGGGCAGCTCATTGATGCGCTGAACGATCTCGACGATGTCCGGTCGCACCAGCGGCTCGCCGCCCGTCAGTCGAATGGACTCGACTCCCTGCGAGATCGCCACCTCGATGACCGTCATCAGCTCGTCGATGCTGAGCAGATGGTCGCCCGGCATCCAGTCCGAGAAGTCCGGCGGCATGCAGTACGTGCACCTCAGGTTGCATCGATCGGTCACCGACACGCGCAGGTCTCGATGCACCCGACCGTATGAGTCCAGGAGGGAGCCGGTCGCCTCACCGACCGCCACCCGAGGCATTCCCAGATCCGACGTCATGCGCAGTTCACCCACTCATCCGTGCCGTCCGTGAACACCTGGTGCTTCCACACCGGCAGCTTCTCCTTCACGAGGTCGACCAACGCCTGACACGCCGCGAACGCCTCTCCTCGATGAGCCGTCGCAACGGCCGCCACCAGCGCCGACTCCCCGATCGGGATGGGTCCCACCCGATGGGCGACGGCCAGGGCGATCATGTCGAATCGGGCATCGATCTCCTTGGCAACCTCGGCAAGCACCGACTCCGCCGAAGGGTGGCCCTCATAGGTCAGGGTCGACACCGAACGTCCGTGATCGTGGTCTCGCACCGTGCCGCTGAAGGACACCACAGCTCCTGCGCGAGCGTCGTCTACGAGGGTCTCGAGGCCATGCACGTCCAGTGCACGATCCGTCACTTCGACCTGCCTGATCTCGCCCATCAGGCCATTATTGTCCGTGAGCCCGGGATCAGCCCGGTAAACAAGGAGTCCAACGTGCGAGAAGTGCTTCCCGAGCTGCTGGCGGTGCGTGAGCGCGGGGGTCGGGCCGCCATGGCAACAGTGGTCCGCACGTGGCGATCCGCTCCACGACCGGCTGGCGCCTCGATGCTCGTGACGGATGAGGACGAGGCCGTGGGCTCCGTCAGCGGCGGATGCGTCGAGGGAGCGCTGTTCGACGTGGGGCAGGAGGTGCTGGCGGACGGCCTTTCACGCTTCGAGACATATGGCATCGGCGACGACGACGCCTTCGCGGTCGGCCTGACCTGCGGCGGCATCCTCGAGGTTTTCGTCGAGCGGGTCGACGACGAGTCGTGGCCTGAGCTCGCTGGCATTGCGCAGAGCGTCGCCGACGAGGAGCCGGTAGCCGTCGCGACGATCGTGGCCGGGCCGCACTTCGTCGGCCGGCACCTTGTCGTGCGCAAGGCAGGCTCTGAGGGCTCGCTCGGAACGAGCAGACTCGATGACACCGTGCGCGAGGACGCCATCGGCATGCTCGAGTCAGGCACGACGGGCTTCCTGCACTACGGCCCCGAGGGCGAGCGCCTCGGTGAAGGCCTCGACGTCTTCGTGCAGTCCTTCGCGCCGCAGCCCCGGATGATCGTGTTCGGCGCGATCGACTTCTCCGCCGCTCTCGTTCGCGTGGGGAAGCTCTTGGGATTCAAGGTCTCCGTGGTCGACGCGCGCCCCGTCTTCGCGACCGCCAAGCGCTTCCCCGAGGCCGACGAGGTCATCGTCGACTGGCCGCATCGCTGGCTCTCCGGCCAAGAGGTCGACTCCCGCACCGTCATCGCGGTGCTGACCCACGACCCCAAGTTCGACGTACCTGCCATCAAGGAGGCACTTAAGACCAACGCCGGCTACATCGGCGCCATGGGCAGTCGTCGCACGCACGAGGATCGACTCGTGCGCCTGAAGGAGGCAGGGCTCACCGATGACGAGCTCGCCCGCGTCCACTCCCCCATCGGCCTGGATCTGGGGGCACGCACGCCCGAGGAGACGGCGATCTCGATCGCCGCGGAGATCATCCAGGATCGTTGGGGCGGAAGCGGTTCCCACCTCGCGTCCCTGCAGGGACCCATCCATCCCGGCGCACCCCGCTAGCCATGGGCACCGCAGGGCTTGTGCTCGCAGCCGGTGCCGGCACGCGTTTCGGACAGCCGAAGGCCCCAGTCGTCGTAGATGGAGAGCGAATGGTCGATCGCGCCGTCCGGATCATGACGAAGGCCGGATGCGCGCCGGTCGTCGTCGTGCTCGGCGCCTGGGTGGGCCACGTCGACGGTGCAAACGTCGTGGTCAACAACGCCTGGCCGGAGGGCATGGGCTCGTCCTTGCGCACGGGGCTGCAGCACCTGCGCGAAACGACCGACACCGACACCGTCGTCGTGACCCTCGTCGATCTTCCCTGGCTGACGACCGAGGCAGTGCAGCGCATTGTCACCCAGTCACCCACGGCTGCGATCGCTCAGGCGACCTTCAACGGCGAGCGTGGTCACCCCGTGCGCATCGCGCGTGACCTGTGGGACGACGCCATCGATGTCGCACGCGGCGACGAGGGCGCAAGGCGGCTGATCCGGGGACGAGACGACGTCGTGCTCATCGAGGTTGGTGACGTCGCAGGTGGCGATGACTTGGACGTGCCCTGAAGGTGCCCCGCGTCAATGCAGGTGTCCGCCGCCGCCCCCGAGGACCATCACGCCCGTCACTGCCAGCACGATCATCCCCATCCCCACGGCCGTCATCACCTGACGAGATGCGGAAGGTTGCTTCTCCCAGCACAGGAAGGCAGTAAGCGCCACCAGCACGAGAATCGGGGCCACGAAGCCCGGGAGTGCCATGGCCGTGACCATCGCGGCAAGCATCACCGGCGAACACGAGGCAACACATCGGATGCCCTGTCGAACTCCATAGCGCATGGGCGAGCCCGTGTAGGTGACGCCGCTGCAGGACCTCACGAATCGGTGCATCACGGGCGTGACCTGGTACAGCCCGGCCGCGATCCACGCCAGCGCGATCCAAAAGGTGGTCCATTCGATGGCATTCATCAGCGCGTAGGCGGGCACTGCGACAAGCGCCCAGATCCCGACGAAGCCTGCCACGAACTGCCACGCGCGCAGAGGCGATCCCTCAGCGGCCCGCATCATGGGCCGTAGGACGGTCGGAAGCATCATCGCGACCGCCATCGCCATCCACATCGCAGCGAACGTTCCGATAGACGCATGATCAACTGCGCCGGCCAGTACCGCCCAGCCGACCAGCACCGTCACCAACATCGGAGCGAGTGCCCGCGCGGCAAAGCGCGGTTCGACGTTGCCAAGTGACGCGAGCATGGCAGCAGGCTACGGGCGAAGTCGCCCATCCGCCATGCCAATGACACCACCGCCATCTCCGCGATCTGACACACGCATCGGCGCTAGCGTGGCGCCGTGACCTCCGTGCGCAGCGCCCTCCTCGGGGCTGCGGCCATCCGCAAGGACGGCATCCGGATGGCTCCTGCCGTTCTCACGGGAACGGTTGCCGGTGCCCTGACACTCCTGGCCATCGCCCTGGATGACTACCCCGCCACACTGCCCCTCGTCATCGGTGCAGCCTTCGTCGGCATCGCCAACCTCAATGGCGCCGCCGATGTGCGCGTCCGCACGATGCTCTGGACGTTGCTGTGGATCACCCTCAGCACTCTTCTGGGCGGCACCGTCGCGACGTGGAACGTCGTCGAGATTGCGGTGGTCGGTGTCGTCGGTCTCGCCGGTGGATTCGCCGGTGCTTTGGGAGCCCGCGCTCTGGTCACCGGGGTCCTCGCCATGGTCGTCTACACCGTCTTCTCCGGAACGGCCATGACCTTCCCCGACGCGATTCGGGCCGCCGCGCTGATGGCGCTTGGTGGCGGAGTCATGTTCGTCGTAGCCCTCGTGGCGATACTTCAGCGCAGCGGCCGGGCTGCCTTCCAACGCTCTGAGATGCGCACTTCGATCATGACGCGACTGCGCGATCATCGACATCGCGATGACGTGTTCTTCCACCATGCCGTGCGCCTAGCCCTGGCACTCATGGCGGGAACGGCGCTGGCGAACCTCCTGGCGTGGCCCCACGAGTACTGGATTCCCATGACCATCGTGTGGATGACACGACCCGACTCCGACGGCACCGTCAGTCGCGTCACCGAGCGAATCCTCGGCACCTTCGTCGGCATTGCGCTCTCGCTGCTCCTGATCGAGGTCGTCTCCAACTCCCCCATAGCAATCGCTATCTACACGATTCTCGGCACGGTTCTTCTGCTCGCCTTCCTGCAGGCGAACTACCCCATCGCTGTCTCAGGCATCTCCCTGATCATCGTCGCGCTGTTCTCCCTGCTCGGTGAGCCCGTCCTCGACACGATCGCCTATCGCGCCACGGCGACGGTCATCGCGGGGGTCATCACCATCGCGGCCGCATTCCTGCTGTGGAGAATGGCTGACAGGTCCACGTGACTTCCCGATTCAGACCGACGAGCGACCCTCCTCGGCTACCCGCACCGGGGGAACCTGGATCCACGGGAAGCGAATCCACTTGTCCGTCGACCGCCAGGCCAGATCGGGGTTGTAGGTGGTGCCGGGCTTCTCGTAGAGCACGGCCACATGCACGATCGCGTCGTCGGGAAGCATGGCACGGACGAACTGAAGAGTGGCTCCTGTGTCGGCTACATCGTCGGCGACAAGTACCCGCTTGCCGCCGAGGTCAGCGAGATACGGCTGCTCCCCGATCAGCACCGGCTCTGGAAGTGTCTCGCCGGCATCCGTGTAGAACTCGACGTTCACGTGCCGCACGTCCTTGATGTCCAACGCGTATGCGATCGCAGTCGAGACGAAGAGTCCTCCGCGCACCACCCCGAGGATGACGTCGGGAATCCAATTGCGCTCGACGAGCTGCTCAGCGAGCCAGCGCACTCCCGTTCCGAACTCCTCGTAGCTGAAGATCTCGAGTTCTGGTTCCGAAGGCACGGCCATGCCCTGATTCCATCACGTGCGGCGAAGCCACGTCAGGTCGAATCCCTGACTCCCGACGTGGTCGGCTTGCAGCAGGTCGTCGGTGGTCGGATGGTCGACGTGTCCACCGCTGTCGTCGTGGCGGATGCCAGCTGGCTCGCATCAACCGCGGCGTCATGCACCGTGGCTCCGGAGAGATTGGCGCCATCGAGTCGGGCCCCCGTCAGATCTGCTCCACTCAGGTTCGCTCCGGACAGGTCTGCGCCACGCAGGTCAGCACCCGTCAGATCCGCACCACGAAGGTCGGAGCCCACTGCTCGAGCTCCGTTCAAGGACGCACCGGAGAGGTTCGACTCGACGAGAGATGCCCGATCCAGCACGGCTTTCGCGAAGTTCGCTTCGCTGAGATTCGCATTGTGTGCCTGCAGAGCCGATGCTTTCACGCCACCGAGGTCGGCTCCGCGCGCCACAGCGTTGTGCAGCACGGCGTTGGCGAGTTCGCTGTCGCGCAGGTCCGCATTGGTGAGGTCGGCATGCGCGAGTCGAGCGCGATTCAGGGAAGCCTCTCGGAGCTTGGCCCGGGCCAGCGACATCCCGGTGCAGTCCGAACGCTGCTTGAGCATGCAGCCGGCGAGATGACGGATTCCGTCGACGTCACCCTCCTCTGCTCGGATCTCCCTGATGCACGCCATCAATCGGGCAGCGCGCTCCTTAGGTGTCAGATCCGCGTCGCCGTCTGACGCTGCGCAGATCCGAGAACGGTGGTGAGCGGATGCGCACTCAGTCGGGCCGAGCTTCTCCAGCGCCTCGACATCGCAGATCACCGCGACCGGGTAGTAGGACCGCAGCACAGCGGCAGCCGCGGCTGCGTCGTCGGTCTTCTCGATGTTTGTCGCCGACTCCGCAAAACTCGCGTTCGGGAGCATGTTTCGGATCGCGAACACATACGGAGCGCTGGCGTGCTTGGGGTCTATCGGCAGCCACACGAAGTCACCAAGAACGTCGGACGGCTCGGGCTTGTTGGCCGGCGTGGTGACGATGGTGACGATCACGTCATCCGGGTCTGTCGAGTGGATATCCACGTCTGTCGAGCATCCCCAGACCGTCGAGCCGTCCACCGTCACCTCGACCACCGGATACGGCGCCTGCTGCCGGTAACTGCAGAACGACACGTAGCGCATCTCCAGGGAGTCCTGCGGCCACACTGTCGGCACCGATCCATCACCGACATTCCATGGCGTGGTCGGAATGCGGGCCATGACGACGAGGGCCTCATCGCGCTCCAAGGTGTAACTCGCCGCGATGTAGGCGCTGTCGGCGTTCGGATACGGGGTCTGCTTGTTCGTCGGACGCACGAAGTCGACCGACTCGACGGTACAGCCGTCGGCATCATCAGTGCAGTCCCGGACATCTGGTCGCTTGACGCCGGCGACCGACCGGCTTTCGAAGATCCCCTCGCTCTCCGACGTCGTCAGCACCGTTGTGAGGTCACGCCCGGCATCCGTTGTCGTCATGAGCTGAGCGCCTTGCGTCGACGAGCACTGCGGGAGCGTGTCGGTCTCCGACGACGCGCCGGTGAGGGTGACCGTGGGCAGCAGCTTCGCCACCAGATCGAAGGGCGGGGACTGAGTGCTCGTGACATCCCCGAGAACGGACGTCGGATAGGGCGGATCGTTCGGCATGTAGACGCGCATCATCAGCCAGCCGATCGCACCGGTCGCGGATGAGGGCATGGACAGCCAGTTGGTGGCATCCGTCGGCTTCGCCGCCGAAGACGAGATGGTCAGCGAGTACGTCTGGCCGTCCGAGGGGTACGGATCCTGCGACTGCCACGGGTTCACGCTGCCCGCGTCCGGAACGAGCTGGTAGTCGGTGAATCCGGTGGCGCCCACCGAGGTGTCGAGCTGCCCTGACTGGTCATAGACCTGGAGGGAGAAGTAGCGGGCGTCCGGGTAGTAGCCCCGGAGCGTGATCACCGACGTGTCGTTGATGGTGAACGGCATCGTCCAGTAGGCCGCACTCGTGTCGGGGTACAGGATGTTCGAGTTCTGTGTTGACGTCTCGACCCACCAGCTGCAGTACGGGAACTGCGCGTCCAGCGGCCCGGAGACCGGATTCGGCGAGGGCGACTCAGCTGCGTGACTCGGTGCGGCGACGCCCGCTGCGACAGCCCCCACGAAAAGGGCGCCCACCAGGGTCAGGATCGTCGTCGTCTTCCGGGAATCGCTCTTGCTCATGGCCTATTGCTATCACCGAAGGTGCCGACTGACTCCCCGAATCACCTCTGCGCCTGCGGCTATCCCTCAGATCTGAGTGCGGTGGAAATTCGCATAGGAGCGCGAGGGCGTGGGCCCGCGCTGGCCCTGGTAGCGCGAGCCGTACTTCTCCGAGCCGTAGGGATGCTCCGCGGGCGACGAGAGCCGGAACAGGCACAACTGCCCGATCTTCATGCCGGGGTAGAGCAGGATCGGCAGGGTCGCGACGTTGGACAGTTCCAGGGTGATGTGACCGGAGAAGCCCGGGTCGATGAAGCCTGCGGTCGAGTGGGTCAGCAGACCCAGGCGCCCAAGCGAGCTCTTGCCCTCCAGCCGACCGGCAACGTCGTCGGGAAGAGACACCACCTCATAGGTGGAGCCGAGCACGAACTCTCCCGGGTGCAGCACGAACGGCTCGTCGCCCTCGGGCTCGAGGAGGCGAGTCAGGTCGGGCTGCTCGATGCTGGGATCGATGTGCGGGTACTTGTGGTTCTCGAACACTCGGAACCACCGGTCCAGCCGCACGTCGATGCTGGACGGCTGGATCATGGTGTCCACATAGGGCTCGACGCCGACGCGTCCGGAGGAGATCTCGGCCTTGATGTCGCGGTCTGAGAGAAGCACAAGCCGAGGCTACCGCTCCCCACGCCCCACCGGACGCGCCTCCTGGGTTGAAGGCTGTGGACACTAGGTAGACATGTCTATCCATGAAGGTTGAATTGGGGAATGCTCAACATCAAGGATCCCGAGGCTCACCGACTCGCGCGGGAGGCCGGGGTGGCACCGAGTGGGGACCCCTTCGCCGACCTGTTCGATGACGCGACGGCGCTTCCACGCGAGGACGCCCCGAGCCCCGCCTTCCCACCCGAGGCGCACGCGTGATCCTTGACTCCTCGGCAATCGCCGCGATCTGCCTGGGAGAGCCTGGCGCCGAAGAGATCCAGGAGCATCTCGAATCCGCCCGCGACATCAAGATCAGCGCGGCGACGATGGTCGAGGCTGCAGTGGTCATTGACGCTCGCCGGCCCGGTGCCTGCGACACCTTTCGCCGCACCCTCAATCTGACGGTCATTCCCGTCGACGCAGAGCAGGCCGAGTTCGCACGTGCGGCCTATCAACGCTTCGGCAGGGGATCAGGACACCCCGCTCGACTCGATTTCGGCGACTGTTTCGTCTACGCCTTGGCTCGGCAGATCGACGAACCAGTCCTGTTCACGGGGGACGACTTCGCACACCGACGTCGTCCCTGAGATGACATCGGACTGAGTTACTTCGCGATGGTGACACTGCTCGGAGCTCACCAGGCACTACCTTCCACCTGTGGCACTTCGCGTACATGACCCCGACGGACTTGCCACCCGCCGTGCCATCCGCGGAGCCATTGCCGTACCCATCGGTGTCGCGATCGTTCTCTACGGATTCGAGGACCCGATTGCCGCCGCCTTCACCCTCTTCGGCACGGTCGGGCTGGTCATCAACTCCGACTTCGCAGGATCGGTCAAGCGGCGAGCCACGTCTTATCTCCTGACCGGCGTCGCTGGGAGCATCGCTCTCGTCCTCGGCTGGGCGGCATCGCTGACGACGGTCTCCGCCGTCCTCGTCACCATGGCCTTCGCGTTCGGGATGACGTTCGTGAGCATGTTCCGCGGTTCCGTCTCCATCGGTGCCGCTGCCGTCCTTCTCGTCTACATCCTCACCGTCTGCCTGAACGGGCAGTGGGCGAACGTGCCGAGCTACCTCATGGGCTGGTGGCTCGCCGTGATCCTCAGCACCGTCACGGCCCTCGTGCTGCTGCCGCGCACGAAACGGCCGAGCAGCCGGCCCCTCATGGCCGAGGCATTCTCGGCCGCGGCGCATGCGGCGAGTGCCGCGTGGGTGGGCGATCGGGACGACGCAGCGCTGAAGCAGCACGTTGCGGGTTTCGACCGGATCGTCGACGCGATGGACATGCACCTGTCCGACCAGCCCTTCCGCACCTCCGGCATCACTCAGCGCGAAAGCGTCCTGAATCTGCTCGCCACACGACTCGACAGCGTGCGCCTTCTCGTGGACGAGGCCGCTGCGTCGTCGCCCCCAGCGACCCCCGTGGACTTTCCCGAGCGCGAACGACTGGCGCACGCGATCGTCGCTGCGCTGCACGAGCTCAGCGTCGCCATGTCTGATCCGAAGAAGACCATCTCCGCATCCCGACTCGACCAGGCGCGAGAGGCCATGGCAGATGGCGTGGACGCGTGGGCCCTTCAGGCTTCGCACGAGGGCATGAATCCCACCGAGATCTCGAGGCGCATCGCCGATCACCACCAGATGCGCATCTTCGCCCTGATCGTCGAGCAGATGACGGAGATGGCTCGCGTGGCGAACGGGAGCAGAGTGGAGACCCTCGCGGTCACTCCCCCCGTGCCGCGGCGAACCCCACTCCAACTCCTCGTGGCTCAGTGGAGTTGGGAGGGACCCTGGCTGCGCAATGCGATTCGCAGTGCCGCGGGCCTCGGACTCGGAGTCCTCGTCATGGATCTCACGGGCGTGGACCACGGATTCTGGGTGCTTCTGGGAGTCATCGCGATCCTGCGGTTCGACGCCGTCGGAACTCGCAAGTTCGCCCTCCTAGCGATTCTCGGAACGGCGGTCGGCGCAGCCATCGCCTACGCCATTGTCAGTGCAGTCGGGGGAAACGAAATCGTCCTCTGGCTGCTGCTGCCGGCTCTCACCTTCCTCGCCGCATGGGCTGCCGGGGCCGTCAACTTCCCATCCGGCCAGGCCGCGTTTACCGCGATGGTGCTCGTGGCGCTCGCACTGATCAACTGGCCGCCGAGACAGGACGGAGCGCTCGTGCGTGTCGAGGACATCGCCCTCGGCGCTGGTGTCGCCCTTGTCGTCGGCTACCTGCTGTGGCCGCGTGGTGCCGCCGCCTACCTCCGCATCCGACTCGCCGCATCCATTCGCGCCTCCCGGGACTATCTCGACGGCGCCATCACGGCGTTCGGCAGCGAAGACGATCGCAAGCAGCTGCCTGCTCTGCGGGTGAACGCCGTCAACGAGATCTACCGGGCGGGTGAGACCTTCGACATTGCCGCGGTCCAACGAGGGCCGGTGGAGGACATCCAGGAATGGGCGCCCACGTTGAGTCTGGCCGTGCTGCTGAGTTCAGCTGCGCAGATCATCGGGGACTTCACCGGCAAGCACCCCGTGGCCGAGCATCACCCGGAACTTCGCCCACCGCTCGAGGCCGCTCGGCAGGTCAGCCATGCGGAGTGGACGGCCCTTGCCGCGTGGATCTCCGAGTCGAGCGAGCCCGATGACGGTCCGGTGGCCTCCCCAGCCCTCACCTCGACGACGCTGACCCCGACACCCCTCGATCTGCCGACCCTCGGATCCATCTCCACCACCGCCGACGCCCGTGACCTCGTCATCGCTGTCTGGGTGGTCGACTGGGTTCGTCATCTCACCAGCGTGGTCCCACACGTCCTACCGCCAGGCAACGGCGCCCCACGTCTTGAGTCAACCGCTCGGACCAGCGTGGCCTGAGCGGGGTAGACTCCCCGACACCACGGCAGCAGCCGTACGCGGGTGTAGTGAAATGGCATCACACAACCTTCCCAAGGTTGGAGCGCGGGTTCGATTCCCGTCACCCGCTCAGCATGAGTGGGTCCCTCGAATCGGGAGGAGCTTGGCATGAGCCAAGCGACGGATCCCGTCACCCGCTCAGCATGAGTGGGTCCCTCGAATCGGGAGGAGCTTGGCATGAGCCAAGCGACGGATCCCGTCACCCGCTCAGCATGAGTGCGAACTGAGCGTCGATTTCCTCGGTGCCCCTGACGGTGTGCCAGAGATACTGGGTGCCATGGCAGTTCAGACTCAGGCCGAGATCGGTCAACTCGGCACCGGCGCCTCCCGCGCCGTCGCCTTCGGCGGCGGCGGTGAGTGGTTCATCGCGTGGATGCTCGGGTACGCGCACGGGCTCAGGGATGCCGGCATCGATCTCGCCCAGGCCGACGTCGCCATCGGCACGTCGGCCGGGTCAGTCGTGGGCGCGGCCATCAAGGCCGGGAAGCTGGACGCTCTCACGACAGCGTTCACAGAGCTCGGGGCGAATCCGCAAAAGGCCGCCACGTCGCTCCCGATCCCGTTGGGCTCGCCCTCGCAGGAGCGCGCTCACCGAGTCATGTCATCGACAACCGAGGTGACCACCGAGACTCTGCAGGAGATCGGACGGGCGGCGATGGCCGCACACAACGGGCCACCCGCCGACTACATCGCGTTTTTGAATTCCCTCCTCGGACTGGACTCCTGGCCCGCAGGCCAGTTCACCACCGCGACCGACTGCTACACGGCCGAACCCCTGATCGTTGGGCCGGACAGCGGCATCGACATCGCCACAGCGTGTGCGGCAAGCTCGTCCCTTCCTGGCGACATGGGCCCCACCTGGTTGGGCGATCGACTCGTGATGGATGGCGGCGTGAGTCACTCGAGCATGCACGCGCCCATGCTCGCGGGAGCGACGTTCGTCCTCATCCTCGGCATGCTGGACTTCAAGACGAATCCGCCCAAGAAGGTGAATCCGGCCTTCGGGCTCTCGGAGCGCACCGCACCTGGCACCGCGGAACGCGAGGCTCAGGCGCTGCGCGATGCGGGATCAACGGTGCACGTGGCCATTGCCAACCCCGATCCCGATACGGACTTCATGGATCCCGCGACGATTCCCGCCGCACTGAGTGCAGGAACAGAGCGCGGTGCTGCTGACGCACCGCTGATCGCTCCTCACTGGGCTGCCACGCCTGCACCCCACTGACGAAAGCAAGACGACCCGGTCCACCAAGGACCGGGTCGTCTCAACGTTGGCGCCATGCGCCTGCAAGGGATCGGCTGCTACTTGACGACCTTGATCACGCGGGTCATCGACATGGCCGTGAACCCCGGGACTGCAGGTGCGTACTCCTGCAGCGTGAAGGACCCCCGCTTTGCTCCCGGCTTCAGCACTGCGCGGATCTGAGCACGATCACCGTCATAGCGGAAGGTGACCGACTTGACCGACGAGGACTTGTTGATCGCGCTCAGTCGAGCCTCGTGACCTGCGTTGGTGTCGAGGTTCTGCGTGTTGTTGAAGGTCTTCCACTGGTTGCTCTTCACCTTGGGGCCGCCGCCGGTCCACATCGGACCCACGAGCGCCTGCTGCTGAACGGGAGCTGGCGTCGGCGCGTTCGCGGTGTTCTGCGTGACGCTCGCCCAGTCACTCCAGCCCGTTGCATTCGCAGCGGAGACGCTGAAGGTGTAGGTCGAGCCGGCCGACAGGGTGCCGATGTTCGCATTCGTGGCCTGAACAGTGACCTGACCGCTCGTCGGGCCGGCCCACTTGACGATGTAGCCGGAGACGGCTGAGCCACCGATGCTGCTCGGTGCATTCCAGTTGAGGGACACGGCGTTGGTCGACACGCCGGTGACCTTCAGGTTCTGCGGCTTGGACGGTGCTCCCGACGGCTTGGCCGCGGCGATGCTGACCTTCTTCGAGGCCTGGCCGACTGTGTTGGTCCCGCCCAGCAGTTGCTTCAGAGCGTAGGCGGTGACAACGAGGGAGCCGTTGGTTGTCGGTGTCCAGTTCATGGTTGCCGTCCAGGTGGCAACGGGAGTGAAGGAGCCGTTGCTCACCGGGGTGCAAGTCCCTGCGATCGTGCCCAGGTCAGTGCCGTTGCTGATCTGGAAGTCGAAGCTCACGTCGCCCTGCTCATCGTCGCAGGAGGTCGAGGCGGTGTTGCTCACGTAGGTCGCAGTGAGCACCTGGTTGACGCCCACCGTCCCGTTTCCAGCGTTGATGGTCGTCCTTCCATCATTAGCTGATGCCGGTGCGGCGAAGGCGACGGAGGAGGCCACCACTGCCGCTCCGACGAAGGCGGCGAGCCGGCCTGCAATATTTGTTGACACCATGTCTTCCTCTCAATGCGGGCCATCGTCACGATGACCACCCTGGACCACGCCGCGCGAAGGCACCGCGCATGAACACTTATTAGACCAATAGTACATGTTCCGCACAGTGGACCCTGGGGCCTTAGCGCCAGTGCCTGCGTGCCTTGCACTGATCCCGCACAACGACGAGGCTCTCGACATGGCTCTCGACATGGCATCCCCGACCGCCGAGTGGCGACACCGCCTGCATCGCATCCCCGAGACAGGATTCGAGGAGAGCGCGACCGCTGATGCGGTGGCCGCCATCCTCACAGACCTCGGCATCGACGTCGTCCGCGGCGTCGGACGCACTGGAGTCGTGGCGTCCCTGCGACGGGGCACGGGCGGCGGAAGCATCGGCCTGAGGGCCGACATGGATGCGCTGCCCATCGACGAGGAGACCGGTCTGGCGTATTCCTCAGGGCATGCCGGCCGCATGCACGCCTGCGGGCATGACGGCCACATGGCGATGGTGCTGGGCGCGGCTGCCGCTCTGGCCGACGAGGGTGGGTTCGACGGCACCGTGCACTTCGTGTTCCAGCCTGCGGAGGAGCACGGCCTGGGAGCCAGGGCCATGCTGGACGACGGCCTGCTGGATCGCTTCCCGATGCAGGCGATGTTCGGCCTGCACAACATGCCCGGAGTCGCGGCAGGCCGATTGCACACGCGCGCCGGAGCACTCATGGCAAGCGAGGACACCTTCGAGATCCGAATCCATGGTCGTGGTGGTCATGCCGCCCGCCCGGAGATGGTCGTCGACCCGATCGTCGCGGGGGCGCAGATCGTCCTCGGGCTCCAGACGATCGTCTCCCGCAATGTCGACCCAGCTCGACCCGCCGTTGTCTCCTGCACCGAGTTCGTCACCAACGGCGCCCGCAATGCGATCCCGGGCGAGGTGATCATCTCCGGCGACACCCGTAGTTTCGACCGAGACGTCCAAGCCCTGCTGGAGGCCAGGATGCGTGAGCTGTGCACGGGAATCGCGGCCGCCCACGGCGCAACCTGCGAGGTGACGTATAGGCATGAGTTCGAGCCGACCGACAATGACTCCGAGTACGTGGCAGCCGCGGTCGCTGCGGCCACCGCCGTGGTCGGTGCGGACAACGTCGACGGTGATTGCCCGCAATGGATGGCGAGCGAGGACTTCGGAGTGTTCGCGCGAGCAGTCCCCGCCTGCTTCACCCTGATCGGAAACGGGTCGGAGCCGGGTGCCGGTGGCACGCCCCTGCACAGTCGCGACTACGAGTTCAATGACGATGTGCTGCACGTGGGCGTCGACTACTACGTTGCTCTCGTCCGACGACTGCTCCCCGAGAAGGGTCCCCAATGACCGCGCCGGCCTGGGTTCCCCAGACTCGAGACAGAAGATGGTCATGCGCCTCACCGTCGCAGGAGGCCATCACCTTCCATCGCACCCTCGACAGCTACGCGCCCACCCCGCTCGTCGAACTCCCCGAACTCGCCCGTGAACTCGGGGTCGGACATGTCTTCGCCAAGGACGAGTCATTTCGTCTCGGGCTCCCGGCCTTCAAGGCCCTTGGTGCTTCATGGGCGATCCACCGTGCCCTTCGTGTCCGTCGCAGCGACGAACCCCTCACGATCGTCACCGCAACGGACGGCAACCACGGCCGAGCTGTCGCACGATTCGCTCGACTGCTGGGACACCGCGCGGCCATCGTCGTGCCGCCGGGGGTGCACCCGAGTGCAGTGCAGGCCATCGTTGACGAGGGGGCCGACGTCACGGCTATCAATGGCTCCTATGACGATGCCGTCGCCGCAGCAGCACAACTGGCCGACGACATCGGCGGGGTCCTCGTGCAGGACACCGCGTGGGAGGGCTACGAGGAGATTCCCGGCTGGATCGTCGAGGGATACGCCACTCTCTTCGAGGAGGCCGATGAGCAGCTCGCAGCTGCGGGCCTCACGCACCCGGATCTCGTTCTGGTTCCTGCGGGAGTCGGCTCGCTGCTGCAGGCCGCGCTGGCTCACTACCGAGGTGATCGGACGCCCGAGGGCACGGCGGTTGTCTCGGTGGAGCCCGACGCGGCAGCATGCATGGGGCCAAGCCTCGATGCAGGCGAGCCCGTGACCGTGCCCACCGGCATCACCGTAATGTCAGGCCTGAACTGCGGCACGCCGTCCTCCCTCGCATGGCCCTACATCCGCGACGGACTCGATGCCGCCCTCGCCATCACTGACGACGCGGGGCTTCGCGCCGCACGGGATCTTGCTGTGCTCGGCGTGAAGGCCGGGCCCTGCGGAGGCGCCGGCCTCGCCGCCGCCCGTCAAGCGCTCACGGGCGACGGCGCAGACGAGCGACGGTCGCACCTCGGTATCGACGAGTCCAGCATCGTCCTCCTCGTGATCACCGAGGGCTCCGATGCGAATCCTCTTCCCGAGGTCGGCAATGTCCCTGCCGAGTTGTCCTAGGCCTTCGGCGCGGGAGTCCACCGGAGGTAGGGCTTGACCTCTTCCACCTCAGCGAAGCGCTCACGCGCCTCATCGGTGGTCAGGCCGAGGGAGACAATGACGCGCTCGCCCGGCTGCCAGTCTGCAGGGGTCGCGATGGGGGCGAAGTCGGTCAACTGAAGGGCATCGACGACCCGGAGAATCTCGTTGAAGTTGCGCCCGACGGACTTCGGGTAGGTCAGTGTCAGGCGGATCTTGTTGTGGGGATCGATGATGAAGACCGAGCGGACCGAGTTCGTGTCACCCTCGCCGGGGTGGATCATGTCGTAGAGCTCGGAGATCTTCTTGTCTGGATCAGCAATGATCGGGAAGTTCAGATCGGTGCCACCGACATCTCCGATGTCGCCCTTCCACTTGTGGTGCTCCTCGATCGGATCAACGGAGATGGCGATCACCTTCACGCCACGATCGACGAACTGGTCATTCAGCCGCGCGGTCGCGCTGAGCTCGGTTGTGCAGACCGGCGTGAAGTCAGCAGGGTGGGAGAAGAACACCGTCCAGGCATCCTTCTTCCATTCATGGAAGTCGATGGGACCGTCCGTGGTCTCCGCGGTGAAGTTGGGGGCCGCGTCCCCGAGGTGCAGGCTCATGAAAGCTCCTTAAGTTAGGTTTACCTTGGTAGAATATACCCCCTGGGGTATCGAAGCGAGTCCAGTCACCCTGCCTGACGACACGCATCAGGACCCGGTCATGCAGTACTCCGATATGACCCAGGAGTCAGGCCCAGCACTGAGCGGAACTGGCGGGTGAACGAGGCCTGGTCGTAGAAGCCGCAGTCGGCCGCAATCTCACCCATGGTCATCGACGTGCTGGTGATCAGTCGCACGGCGTGCTCCAGCCGCAGGCGCTGCAGGAGCTTCTGCGGCGGGATCCCCAACGTGCGGCGGCAGAGTCGTTCCAGCTGCGTGCTGGACAGTCCAGCCTCCGCGGCCATCTCCGCCACCCGCCACCCGTGGTGGATATCGGAACGAACGGCATCGATCACGTCCGCCAAGCCCGCATGCGCGCTGTTGACCTGACTGTTGAGATCGACGGAGAGAACTGCCACACCAACGATGGCGTCCTGCCACACCAACGCCGACTGAAGCGCCCCAGGTTCTGTGCCGCTCCTATACGGGTGCCGGCTCTCGGTTGAGGGCCGCGTAGTGGGCGTGCTCGAACTCTTCGGGGGTCTGATACTCGAGGCTACTGTGCAGGCGCCGGTTGTTGTACCAGTCGACCCATCCGGCGGTGGCCCACTCGACATCGGCGAGGTTCCGGTAGGGCCCATGGTGGAAGACCGTGGTGCGGATGCACTCGGTCTTGAACAGCCCGATGACGCACTCCATCAGCGCGTTGTCATACGCATCGCCCACCGAGCCGATGGATGGCCGGATGCCCTCGAGGTCGAGGTGCTCGGTGAAGCGGATCGAGGTGTATTGCGACCCGGCGTCCGCGTGGCCGATGAGCTCATCTCGTTCGACCGGGTGTCCTTCGCGCTCGCGCTGCCAAGTCGCCATCCGCAGCGGCGTCATCACCAGTTCGACGTCCTTGCTGGTCGCCGCGTGCCAGGCGACGATCTTCTGGGCGAACACGTCGACGACGAACGACACGTACGCGAACCCGGCCCACGTGCGGCAGTAGGTGAAGTCCATGACCCAGGTCCGGTTCGGGGCGCAGGCGGTGAAGTCCCGGTTCAGCAGGTCCCCGGCCCGGCGGCCGTCCTTGCCCGGGATCGTGGTCCGCACGCCCTTGGCACGCCGGATCCCGTTCAACCCCAATGCCTTCATCGCCCGGTCCACCGAACCGGGAGACGCCTGCGGCAGGGTCCGCTTGATCAGCGCGGTCATCTTCCGCCTGCCATAGAGCCCTTCCGGGGTGAGCCGGCGGACCCCGGCCAGCGGCCCGTCCTCATCGACGGTCCACGCGGCGTCGCGGACCGCATCCGTCACCACGGCGTCACTCACGGTCCGCGCGGCGACGTGCTGATCGGGGCTGGCCCAGGCCCGGTAGGTCCGTGCAGCGACCTGGCAGCCCTGCTCGCGCAGGACCTCGCAGATCGACTCGACCGCATGACCCGCCTGTCGACACTCGTCGATGAACGCCACGATCAACGGCCTCGGGGGTCGAGCTCCCCCGCAAAGAAAATCGAAGCCCGGCGAAGGATGTCATTGGCGTCTTCCAGCCGTCTGACCTTCGCCTTGAGCTCCTTGATCTCCGCAAGCTCCTCACTCGTGGCACCCCGGCGCTGACCGCCATCGACCTGCGCCTGCACGTACCAGCGGCGCACCGTCTCCGCACCCACCCCGTTGCGCTTCGCAACCACCTCGGCCGCCGCGGTCGGACTCGGATACTCAGACACGTGATCCAGCATCTGCTGGACGCACCGCTCCTTCACCTTCGGATCGATCTTCTTCGGCATGACGTACATCCTCCTCGACTCACAAGGAAGCGGCATCAAACCTGGGGCGCTTCACCGATGCATGCCACGCGAGGACGGAAACAGCAAGACACCGCCTACCCAAGCGGACAGCGCACACATGCCTCACATTCGCTCACACCAGCAGCAATTCAGTCCTTCAAACACCACAACGTCCAGCAACACCCCACAGGCATAGGACAACGACAGCGGAGACGACGCGCGCTTGCAACCCGCGATGCCAAGGCGTTTCCGCGACAGGCGCGAGCCCCTTCGCATCGACCTCACTTGGACGTGGGACCAAGTTCTGGTGCATCACAGGTGTCAGGGTGGTAGAGCCACGCGAGCCCGGCCCGATCACCAGTGCCGAGTTCCGACAGTCCCTCGCTTGTTGGACGGGGGTGCATGACCTGGGCGGGATCCGTCACGTGACCAAGACCTAGTGCGTGAGCGGTCTCGTGAAGGATGATCGTCGAGCGGTCATGCGCGACCGCATTGGCGTTGATCGTTACCCACCCGCGATATGTCCGTGCGTCGCTCGTCTGAAATCCGCCCACTCCAGGATTCCCAAAACTTCCTAGCGACTCCCACGAGTAAGTCAGGTCTGCAGCATCTGCCCTGAACACCTGAACGAATGTGAGGCCACTGGACCTAGAGATGTTGTCGAGGATGGCCTGTATCTCCTGACGAAGAGTATCCGAGTCTTTCGCGCTCCCCTCAGTTTCGAAGAACCATGAGACCGTGCTGCACGGAGCTGGAAGGCTGTCGCGACTACTCAGGAGTGACCAGTTCTGTGCGACAGGAATGGAAACGGACGCCTTGTGCCCCCTGGCAGACGCGGTCGCGTACCACCGCCCCTGCGCATACTCTCGCGCGATTCGGAGTTCCAGTTCCTCTCCGTCATCCACGTTCCTGTAGGTCAGGATGTTGCGGCCGTCGTGCCAGATACGCACTGTCAACTGCTCAGACGCTGTGCTGTTGACCTTCACTCGCGTGGCCCGAGACTCGTAGTCGGTTGCCCACGGGGCACTGAGCTCATTCACCGTCAGGGTGATTGCCGGCGGCCGTCCGGTTCCGGCAGTGACCTTGACGGCACACAGCACCGCGGATGCCGCAAGTAGAGCCCCAACAACGACCGAGACAAGAATCAAGAACGGGTGTCGGCGCATGACTACCGGCTTCGTTTATGTATTCGATGCGAGAGGGCCCAGGAGCCTGAAGAGAGAAACGACTCGCAACGCCTCGCTGCCACAAGTTCATTCGGCATCTTCCATGCCTCCAAAGGCTGCTCCGCGGTTCTGAAGGATTCAGCCAACCGGCAGAGCGTCATGTCGTCTACCGGCCGATGGTCCGTGAGTTCAGGACACCTTGGCGATGTACTTCTCCATGGTCTCGCGCTGGAAGACCGCGGTCTCCCTATTAGTGTCGTTCTCCGCGAAGACACTTGAGCACATGATGGACTCCTCACGATCGAGGAAGCCGATCTTCTTCAAACCAGTGAAGAATTCGTCCCAGTTGACATCGCCGTCACCGACCTTCAGGTGCTGGTGCACCCGAACCGCGTTGCCGGGCGGATTGGTGATGTAACGGAGGCCGTGCGAGGCGTGATGATCCATGGTGTCCGACACATGAACGATGCCGATCCGAGAGCCCACGGTCTCCATCAGATCCAAGGGCGGTTCACCCATATGGAAGGTGTGGGATGCGACGTAGACCATGCCGAAATTCGGTGAGTTGATGCCGCGGATGACGCGCCACGCGGCCAGACCATTCTCGACGAAGTCGTCGGGGTGCGGATCGATGTAGATCTTGATGCCCTCGCGCTCGACGATAGGGACGATCTCCTCCATCGAACGGTAGAACATGCGCTCTGACTCCTCAGCCCTCTCAGGACGGCCGGAGAACTCAGTCCCGATCACGTCAACGCCGAGGTCCACGGTGATCTGAATGACCCGCTTCCAATAGCGCACAGCTGCCTCGCGTGCATCCTCATCCGGGCCCGACCAACGCAGAACCGGAAGAGTTGACGCGATCTGCACACCAGCATCCGAGCATGCCTTTTTCAGTTGCTGAACGAGGGCATCGTCTGCCTTCGGATGGTTGTGGAACGGAATGAAATCGGCATGTGGCGTCATCTGCAGCCACGAATAGCCCAACTCAGCAGCGACCTGCGGAAACTCCAACAAGGAGTTCGTGTGATGAAACGGCGTCGGGTCAAGAGCGATGCGAACCATGGGACTGCTCCTTCTGTTACCTAGTTGTATAAGGATCGCTTGGGGGCATAGGAGACCTCAACGCGCTTGCCCGTTTCGAGAGCTTCCACTCCCGCAGCGCATGCGGCAGCAACCAGGTAGCCGTCCCAGGCTGACGGACCGTCGATCGTCCCGTGCCTCGCGGCATTTACCCAGCGCTGGACCTCATTGTCGAAGGCCGCGCCAAACCGGGTCTTGAAGGTTACATGCTCACTGCCGAAGTACTTGCCTTCATGCCACACGGTGGTGCCGGAGGTCCTACCGATCTCAGCGATGCCACTTTCGAACACCGCCTCCGTCTTGACCTGATATCCGAACCGCACACTGACGTTCATCTCGACATCGGCGATGACTCCGCTCTCAGTCTCGAGGAACGCAAGGATCGGGTCATTGAGGTGGGAGTAGTTGTTGGTGTTCCGCTTCAGATGCTTGACCTCGACCGCCACCACAGGAGAGTCCGTCAGGTAGCGGACCACATCAAACTCGTGCACGACGCTGTCATTGATCAGCATGTCGTTGGTGTACCCTTCGGGAACATCCGGGTTGCGGTGGGCGCAGCGCAGAGCGAGGAGTTCGCCATACGCGCCAGACGCAATGATCTCTCGGAGATCCATGTAGCCGGCATCGAAGCGTCGCATGAATCCTACTTGGATCAGTTTGCGCCCGCCCGCAACCTCGGCATCGATGACCTGCATCGCTGACTGGGCATCGGTGGTGAGCGGCTTCTCACACAACGTGGGCAGGCCAGCCGCGATGACGGCCATGAGGTCGGGAAGGTGGAACCTTCCGGGAGTCGCGATCAGCACGGCATCCATCGCGTTCGCAGCGATGGCATCCGCCAGCGAGCTGAACGCGGTACTTCCGGGCGCCTCGGCTGCAGCGGCCTCGGCCTTCTCTGTGTCCACGTCGATGACCGCGGACACGACTGCACCTGCGATGCGCTCGCGAATTCGGTTGATGTGGTCCGCGCCCATCAGGCCAGCGCCGACTACGCCGATGCGGAGGTCAGACATGAAGGTTCCTTTCAAGTTGCCGTCGACTTACTGGAATCGAGCAGCGTAGGTGCAGGAGGCGATGTGCCGTCGAGTGCGCTCGGCTATCGGATAGGGATAGTCGGTATCGCAGCCGTACATATCCTGCTCGACGATGGCGAACATGAGTGGGTCAATCTCTGCCGCGAGTTCGATGATGGGGGCGAAGGGCGGCACTCCGTTCGGTGGTTCACACATCACGCCCATCGCTACGGCATCCACGAACGGCAGATCGTTCTTCAGCACGTTCGCCAAGATGTCCGGCTCGACCTGCTTCAGGTGCAGGTACCCGATGCGGTTCGGGTACGCCTGCATGAGCTTGACGTTGTCGCCCAAGTAGTAGGCGAAGTGCCCGGTGTCCAAACAAAGGTTCGTGTACTCCGGATCCGTCTCCTCCAAGAACCGATCAACCTCGGTGTACGTACCGATGTGGGAATCGGCATGCGAGTGGAACTGCTGTCGGATCCCAAACTCCTCCATCAGCGCCTTGCCGAGGCGATCATGACCCGCGGCGAGCTTCTTCCACTGCTCGCCCGACAATGTCCGCGACTCCTGATGCTCGCCCGTCTTGTCGGTGCGCCAGAGGTCGGGGATGACGATCAGGTGCTCGCCGCCCATCTTCTGTGTCAGTGCTGCGACATGCAGTGCCTGATCCCATGCTCGGGCCCACTGGTCATCGTCCTTGTGAAAGCCGGTGAAGACCGTCCCCCCGGACAGTCTCAGGTCACGCCTGCCCAACTCATCCTCGAGCTGACTCGGGTCAGTCGGGAGATAGCCGTACGGGCCAAGTTCGATCCAGTGGTACCCCGCGGCCTGGACCTCGTCGAGGAAACGCTCCCACGGAACCTGCCCCGGATCATCCGGGAACCACACGCCCCAAGAATCAGGGGCAGTGCCAACACGGATCTTGTTCGACACGTCGCCTCCTCACGAGTCTAGATAAACGAGGGTTGGGGAGATTCGGTCCGACCCCAGCCGGCAGCTGGTGCCGGAGCGGTTCCGGCTGCTAGTGCGAGGAGGTTACGTCGTCGCCGGCGAGAGCGCTGAGTTCCGCCTCGAGTTCTTCCATCGCCTCGCCACCAGCCATGAGATCGGTGATCTCATCGCGGGTGCGCTCACCCTTGGAGAAGTAGTCGGCCCGGCGCCCGTGGATGAGAACCGCGAACTGATCACCCACGGTCATCGCGTGGGTGACGTTGTGAGTCACGAGCACGACCGCGATTCCCCGCTGCCTTGCCTGCATGATGATCCTCAGAACGTGAGCGGCCTCCTTGACACCAAGAGCCGCTGTCGGCTCATCCAGGATCAGCAGGTTGGCTCCGAAGTAGACCGCGCGAGCGATCGCCGAGACCTGTCGCTCGCCACCGGAAAGGCTGCCCACCAGACGGTCGCCGTTGGTAACGCGCGTGATGCCCATGTCCTGCATCTGCTCCACGACAACCTTGTTGGCGAACTTGCGGTCGAAGCGCTTGAAAGGACCTCGGCCCTTCGTCGGCTCGACACCTGCGAAGAAGGACCGTCCCAAGCTCATGAGAGGGAACGTCCCTCCGAACTGATGGACTGTGGCGATTCCGAGGTCCGAGGCATCACGTGGGCTCTTGAACGAGACCTCGCTGCCCTCGAACTTGATCGTGCCTGAGGTGGGCTGGTGGAAGCCCGCCATCACCTTGATCAGAGTCGACTTGCCGGCGCCGTTGTCCCCCAGAAGGCACAGGACCTTTCCGGGGTAGATGTCAAGGGAGACGTCCCCTAGGGCTTCATACCCCGCAAACATCTTGGACACGTGCTCAAGGCTCATCAGGGGAGCACTGTTCTCAGGCATTCTTCGCCTCCTCCTTGGTCGCGGTCACGTCTGTTACTTGTGCGTCATCCGCTTCGACATTGGTGGGTGTGCTTTTGGTTCGGCCGGTGGACATTGCGGCCTTTCGGAAGGAGTTGTTGGTGAGCACCGCAACGAGGAGCAGGATTCCGATGATCAGCAGCGACCAGTCACCGCCCCACTCGGTCGAGTTCACTCCTGTCGTGACGATCGCGAAGGTCATGCAGCCGAAGATGACACCGATGGTCGATCCATAGCCACCGGTCAGGAGCACTCCGCCGATGACAACGGCGATGATGGTGTAGAAGACCTTGTCCTGGCCAGCGGAGACCTGGGCGCTGCCATAGAGAGCGACGGAGATCACGCCGAACAGTCCGGCACCGAATCCGGAGCCCATGAAGAGGAAGATCGTCGTGCGATCGACCGGAATTCCCGCTGCGCGGGCAGACGTCTCATCGCCACCAATAGCGAAGACCCAGTTGCCGAAGACCGTCTTGTAGAGAATCCAGGAGACAACGATGCCGACGAGAATGGCGACGTAGATCGCATTCTCGTATGCGAGGTAGATGCGTCCACCCAGGGTGTTCTCCACCCAGGGAGCCACGTCAACGGCTACTTGGACGTTGTCGACAATCAGCTTTGTCACGCCGAAGATCAGGCCGCGGATGAAGAAGGACATCGCGAGCGTGACGATGAAGGAGGACACCCCGGTCTTGGCGACGATCAAGCCATTGAGGAAGCCGAAGAACGTTGCGGCGGCGATGCCGGCAGGCAGACCGATGATGTCGGGGAGCCCGAAGTGGCCGCAGAGCAGCGCATAAGTGATTCCCGCAGCTGCGATGTTTGCCCCGACGGAGAGGTCGAGCTTCCCGGAGATCATGACGAGCGCAATGGGCAGCGCCACGATAGCCAACTCGGCAGCCACATTGACCCAGCCAGCCGTGACGAGGACCGTCGTGAAGGTCGGTCGACCGAACCAGGCGAAGAAGAGGTAGACGATGACGGTGCCCGCGAGGGCCGCAAATTCCGGTCGTCGGGTCAGTGCAACGACTCTGTCCATGGTCAAACTCCTTCACAACGTGCGCGTGTCTGCGTTTACGGCTTGAGAATGCTGGGGGTGGGCCCGTGGGCGAGCCCACCCCCAGCCTTACTTCGAAGGGGTTTAGCGGTAGCCGTCCTTGACGCCCGCGAGCACCTCAGCGGCGTTGTCGCCAGTGATCAGTGCAGGGCCGGTCAGGATGACGCGGCCGGCCGGGTAGATGGCGTACTGCGAGCCCATCCACGCCTGGGAGACTGCGAGCCAGCCCTGGTACCAACCCTGCTGGTCGACCGCGAAGAGCTGCTCGCCCGCGGCGATGCGGTTGATGACGTTCTCCGAGACGTCCCATCCACCCGTCTGGGCGGTGGAGCCGACGGCTTGGAGGGCTGCGTTCACCGCATCGGCATCAGCCGAGGAGCCGGTGGCGAATCCGTCGATAGTCGGATCCTTGGCTAGCTCGGCCTGAACGGCGGCCGTGATGGCCGCAGCGTCACCGAAGGTCTCCGGCGGCAACTTGATCTGATCGGCCTTGGCGCCCTTGGCGGTAGCACCGTCGACGAGGCCACCGCAGCGCTGCTGCCAGTTGACCGCACCGGGCTGCGTGTTCACGCAGCGGATGTTCACGGAGCCATTGTCGGCGAAGTACTCGCCAGCAGCCACGCCCGCCAGGTACTCATCAGTGCCGTAGTAGCCCTCGGCCTTGACGCAGTTCTCGCCAGCCTCGCAGGTGCCGTCCGGCTTCTCCATGTGCGGAAGGCCCGAGTTGTACATGAAGACCTTGACGCCAGCATCTGTGGCGGACTTAAGAGCGGGTGCCTGAGCGGCGGCATCCCACACCGGCGAAGCGAGCACCTGACAGCCCAGCGCAACAGCCTGCTCGGTCAGCTTGACCATGTCCGGGCCGATGTTGTCGTAGGTGGGCAGCGGAATCCACTGGTACTCGTTTCCGGCCTGGATAACAGCCTCGCTGGCCAGGTCAGCACCGTTCTTGAGGACCGCGAAGAAGGCGTCGGCGCCGCCGATGGCGCAGACCTTCAGAGCGGCGGCAGCACCGGCAGCACCAGCAGCGGCAGCCTCGTCACCATTGCTCTCTGTCGTCGTATCCTCGGCCGCGGTATCAGCAGCAGCGGACTCTTCAGTGGTGCCGGAGTCGCTGCTGGAGCAACCGGTCAGCACGAGCGCGCCGGCTGCAACGACCGCTCCCACCTTGACTAGTGTCTTCATTCCGTTCCCTTTCCTTATGTGTCCCACATTCCGGTCCCGGAACGGGGTTCTCGCGAGGCTTGAGCCCGAGCTCGCCCTCTCGCGAAGCCTGATGGTGTTACCGGACACCTGCCTTGTCGGCGGCCTCGAGGAGTACGGCACTCGCGTATTCCAGGCCCTCAATCCGCCCGAGGGAGGTGTCCTCATGCTCGATATTTACGATCATGTCCGAATCGACCCGATAGAGCGCCTTGAGGAACTCTGCCCAGTAGTCGGCATCGTGACCCTTGCCCACGGCGACGAAGTCCCACGCTGACGGGCTTGGCCACTCGTTTGCCCATTCGTCTCCACCGAGATTCACGCGCTCTTCACTGGCATCCAGTCGTCGGAAGCTGTTGTCCAAGACTCCGTTGATTGCCGCGTGCTCGTTGACGCGCACATCTTTCGCCGCAGCATGGACGACGATGTCGCCGAGGAAGTCCACGACAGCGACAGGGTCCATCTGCTGCCAGAAGAGGTGAGACGCATCCAGCTCGACCCCAATGTTGGTTCCGCCTATGCGCTCGCACAGCTCGAGAATGGAGGCCGGGTTAAAGACGATGTTCTGGGGGTGAAGCTCAAGAGCGACCTTGACATCGAGGTCACGTGCCAGAGCGTCGACCTCGGACCAGAAATCCGATGCCACACTCCACTGGTAGTCGAGGACCTCCAGGGCTCCGGAGTTCCATGCGTTGACGATCCAGTTCGGGCGCAGCGACGCAGGCTCTCCGCCAGGGAGTCCAGACATGGTCACGACCCGGTGCTGCCCTAGGCGGTTGGCCAGCTTGACAGAGCGCACCACGTCCGCCGCATGTGCGGTGCCGATGGCCGGGTTCGGATGCAGGGGATTGCCGTTGCAGTTCAGGCCCAGAATCTCCTGGCCGGCATCCTCGAAAATGGCGAGGAAATCGTCCCGCGCCGAATCGCTGGCGAGGATCTCATCGATGTTCGGAACGTGAACCGGTGGGAGGAACCCGCCGGTGTTGATCTCCAGTCCATCGAGGCCCAAGGACTTCGTCACCGCGAGGGCCTCAGGGAGCGTGCGGTCGTGGAGAATTGCGTTGTAGACACCGAGCTTCACAGCGAGGCCCCCTGCGCTCGTAGGACGTTCGTGACGTTTGTCACGGAACTTGGCACGTGCCAAGATGGCGCATCACCGGGAGCTTGGCAACCTATTTGTTATAACAAACCAATCCTGATGGGTAACAATTCGATAACGCCGTGGGCATCACCCGACGCACTGCTCCTGATCTCCACTGGGGGCTCGCCAACTGCGGACGACGGCGCGGAGGGATGCTTTCGTTGCACCGAGTCCCCCTCTGGAACGACGATGAAGGAGCCGACGCCATGACCAGCGGTTCGATGCAGGATCTCCTGCAGGGCAAGGTGCCCCTGCTGTCAGGAAAGGTGGCAGTGGTCACCGGTGCCAGCGATGGAATCGGCCTGGGCATCGCCAGATTTCTGGGGGCCATGGGTGCATCCGTCGTACTCACCGGCACCCGCCCCGACAAAGTCCGAGACGCTGCCGAGATCCTCTCGAAGGAAGGCCTTGTCGCCCTCGGCGTCGCTCAGGAAGTCACTGACACGGACTCGTGCCGTCGTCTGGCTGACAGGGCGATCGAGGCCTTCGGTGCTGTCGACCTGCTGGTGAACAATGCCGGAATCTCCGATCGTACGCCGCTGGGCGAGATGGAGGACGATGTGTGGGACAGGATGATCGCGGTCAACCTCACCGGCGTCGAGCGCACAACCCGGGCCTTCCTGAAGCACATGAAGGACCGGCGCCAGGGAAGCATCGTAAACATCTCATCTGTTGCCGGCCGAGGTGGAAAGGCCGCTATGACCCACTACTGCGCAACCAAATTCGGAGTCATCGGCTTTTCTCAGGCGCTCGCGCTCGAGCTCGCGCCGTACGGGATTCGGGTGAACACCGTCTGCCCTGGCATCGTGCGAACACGCCTCTGGGAGATCGAACTGGCGGAGATATCCGCGGCTCGCGGAATCACGATCGAGGACGCCTGGGAACTCACAATGACGTCGATCCCGCTAGGACGCCCCCAGACACCCGAAGACATCGGTGCCGCCGTCAGTTTCTTGGCTTCGCCGCTTGCAGCAAACATCACCGGCCAGGCCCTCAACGTCGACGGTGGTCACACGATGTCATGACTCAAGCCGCTCCTCGGCAGCGACTCAGTCGATCAACACCGTGGCGCTGCGGTCGACCCTCGGACCACCAGCGACGGCTTGATGATGAATTCCGCAGGCTCCTGGTCAGGATTCGCGATCCTGTCCAGGACCGCCCGGACTGCCGCCGCGCCCATCTCCGCCGGGTCCTGACGGGCGGATGTGAGTTCCAGAAAGGACCACGACGCGATGCGGCTGTCGTCGAAGCCGGTGAGCGAGACATCTCCAGGTACCTGCAGCCCCGCCTCGAGCAGCACCATGGCAGCCCCCAGCGCTGACTGATCGTTGGCACAGACGATCGCCGTCGGAACCGCGTCACTAGTCAGCAGTTCACGTGCCGCAGCGGCACCCTCCTCCTCGGGAAGGCCAACACGGTTGCTGGCCACACGGCCAGGGATGCCGAGTTGCGCGCAAGCACTCAGGTAGCCCTCGAGTCTTTCCGGCGCAGGATGGATGGAAGGAACGTCTATGTAAGCGATGTCTCGGTGACCCAAGGAGACGAGATGGTGGACGCATTGGGCGATGCCGGCTGCTCCATCTGACCGGACGACGTCAAGCTCATCCTTCACGGAAACGTGGCTGATCATCACCACCGGAGCCAGCGACTGGTGCGCCAGTGGCAGAAGACATTCGTCGTCGAGGTCGCTGCCGATAAGCACGATGCCCGCGCAACGATGCCCCTGCAGTTCATCCAGAACGCCTTCAGTCCCGTGCTGGGTCGTCTGTGCACTGAGGACCAAACTGTAACCAGAAGCCCCGGCCACGGTGTACATCTCGTCAAGGATCTCGGACTCGTTGATGTTGCTGGGAAAGAAGCCCACACCGATGCGGGTGCTCTTGGACTGCCGAAGAACCTGCGCGCCCAGGTTTGGGCGATAGCCAAGTTTGTCCGCGGCCTTGCGTACGCGCTCGCGAGTTGTTGCGCTGGGGCCCGGCTGGTTCCGAAGGACCAGTGACACCAATTGGCGTGACACCCCGAGGGAGTCGGCCACATCCGCCATCGTTGGCTCCTTGGCCGTGCGAGGGGGTGCGCTGTCGGAATGCTTCTCGGACATGCGAAGAGTCTCTCCTCCGAAAGCCACTGGGCGATTGCGGGGGTCAGGCACGCACCGATGACTACCCTACCCGCGCATCCCACGCGACCCCTTGACAGGACCGCAGGCTAGTGACAATCATGAATTAGCACGTGCTATGTGTGGCAATTAAGAGTATCGGTAGCCATGCGGCCAGACCGCAGTGAGGGGAAAATAGTGGGCGGCAAGTCCGATGCAGAGATCTTCTACGACCCCTTGTCGTTCGCCGCCTATGAGCATCCCTACGACGTCTACACCACGCTGCGGGAACACGCTCCCGTCTACTACAGCCCGCGCAGGGACCTGTGGGTCCTATCTCGCTACGCGGACGTGCAGGAGTGCCTCCGGGACCATCAACGATTCGTCAATGCCCTCGGCAACGACATGGACGGCACGCATGACTCCTACGGGCCGGGAAATCTGATCGCGGTCGACGATCCGCATCATGCAGTCCTGCGGCAGGTGGTGCAGCCCTCGTTCACCGGCCGTGAACTCCTTGCGCTCGAGGATGGGATTCGCGCCTGCGCACGTGCACGCCTCAACGAGATGGTCACGCGAGGCGGCGGAGACTTCGCGACGGACGTCGCCCTGCCACTCGTGTTCGACACCGGCCTTCGCCTTGTTGGAGCTCCGGTCGAGGAGAGTCCGTTCTGGCAAGAGCACCTGCTGAGGTCAATGGCCCGAACCGTCGGCCAATTCGGAGTGCCCGAAGACGCAGCTGTCTCAAACCACGAGGCAGAGGCCCGCATTCTTGAAGTGCTGCACGAACGCCGCGCAGTTGTCGAAGCCGACGCAGAGCCAGGTCCTGACGTGATCGGCCAACTCATTGCCGCAGTTGAGCGAGGGATCGTCGACGAGGCTGAGGCAGCGGGACTGGCTCACTTAGTGCTGTCCGCCTCGACAGATGCGCCGGCAGCCCTTCTCACGAACTGCGTGGCGTTGCTGGACAAGTTTCCGGAACTGCAAGTCCGGCTGCGCCAGAACCCGGCCCTCATCAAGGGATTTGTCGAGGAGACCCTCCGCTTTGACACACCTGGGACCAATCTGTGCCGGCAGACGACCACCGACGTGACGATCCGGGGGGTGACCATTCCGGCCGACTCCCGTGTCATGGTTCTGCTGGGCTCAGCCAACCGGGACCCCTTGGTCTTTGCGGATCCTGATTCCTTCGATATCACGAGGACATTCGACCGGGAAAGACGAATCCTCAGTTTTGGCGAAGGAGTGCACTCCTGCATGGGCGCCCCTCTGGCCCGGCTCGTCGCCCAGGTGGCCATGGAGGAGCTAGTCGCCCTCCTGGACGAGGTCGAGGTGCGGGTGGTCGGTGTCCCAGAGCGATGGGCCAAGCAGATGGTGCGCGGGTTCTCTCATCTTCCGGTGAGCTTCGTCCCCGCTGGCGAGGTGCAGCGGACTACGACAACGCACGCGGCGACGACACATTTGAGCACGCTGGACCACCTTGAGGCGCGAGCAACGCTCGCAACTGTCGATGAGCCAACGGCCGTGCGAGTCGTGTCCAAGGAGGTCGTAGCAAGCGGCGTGGTCGCCCTCGGCCTTGCCTCTGTGAACGGATCTCCGCTTCCCGAATGGGAACCCGGCGCCCACATCGATCTCCTCATCGACGGCGTCCCCACGAGACAGTACTCCCTGTCCGGAGATCCAGGCGATCGTTCGACCTATCGACTGGGAGTGCTTCGAGATGAGTCGGGCAGTGGGGCCTCACGATATGTGCACGACGTACTGGGAGTAGACGATGTTGTCGCGATTCGTGGTCCCCGCAATCATTTCGTGCTCACGAATTCGCCGAACTATGTCTTTATTGCGGGAGGCATCGGAATCACACCCATCCTTCCGATGATTCGAGTCGCGCATGCAGGTGGCGCAGCGTGGACCTTGCACTACGGGGGCAGGGAGCGGGCCTCGATGGCGTTCCTTGATGAGCTTCAAGCCTACGGCGACCACGTTGTGATCACACCTGAGGACGAGAGCGGCCTGCTCGACCTCGAATCCATTCTGGGAACGCCTCGCGCAGGCACCAAGGTCTACTGCTGCGGCCCAGAAGCACTGCTGCTAGCAGTAGAGGAGCGATGCCGGGCCTGGCCCAAGGGATCGCTGCACGTGGAGCGGTTCAACGCCAGACCGCTGACCGAACCGGTTCTCGCCACGTCATTCGAAGTGGAGTTCGCACGGACAGCCATTGTTGTAAGCGTTCCCCCAGGAACTTCAATCCTGAGAGCGGCAGAGGAAGCGGGGGTTCTCGTGCGTTCATCATGCACAGAGGGCACCTGTGGAACCTGCGAGGCGAGGGTCATCCAGGGAATCCCAGATCACCGAGACTCAATCCTCAGCGGGGAGGAGCGAGAGAGTGGGTCCACGATGATGATCTGCGTCTCGCGCTCGCGCACTCCTCGGCTCGTGCTCGATCTGTAGCCCTACGTCAGGACAGCCCCTCGCGTCACGAGTGCGGGGACGTTGAATCCCTCGCACTTTGTCATGACGTATGTACTAATGTGACGGTGCTGGCGCTCCGCGTGGCCGCCGAGAAGGGCGAATAGATGACGACACAGCGCATGACGACGGCAGAGGCCATCGTCCGATTCCTCGTTGCTCAGCAGATTGAGGACGATCGCACGGGCGAGGTTATTCCCCTCATTCCTGGGGTCTACGCAATCTTCGGACATGGGAATGCACTGGGTCTGGGTGAGGCGCTGGAGAAGCATCGGGACTCAATCCGCACCTTTCGGGGACAGAACGAGCAAGGAATGGCTCTTGCCGCTGTCGCCTATGCCAAGGCTTCTCGGCGTCGCCAAGTGATGGGTGTCACCACTTCAATCGGACCAGGTGCCCTTAACACCGTCACCGCTGCAGGCGTGGCGATGGCAAACCGAATCCCGCTACTGCTTCTGCCCGGCGATACCTTCCAGTCCCGACTCCCTGATCCGGTACTTCAGCAGATCGAACGGTTCGACCAGCCCAGCACGACTGCGAACGACGCACTTAAGCCCGTCAGCCGCTTCTGGGATCGCATCGTGCGCCCCTCTCAGTTGCTTGCCACCCTGCCCCAGGCAATCGGGGTCCTGCTCGACCCGGCCGAATGCGGCCCGGTGACCATCTGCCTGCCGCAGGACGTCCAAGGCGAGGCCTACGACTTCCCCGAGTCCTTCTTCACCCCCGTCGTGCATCGCATCCGACGTGAGCGACCCGACCGAGATCAAATCGCAGCGGCGGCCGCCGCAATCCGCTCAGCCAAGCAGCCCTTGGTTGTGGCGGGAGGGGGAGTTCACTACTCCCTTGCCGAAACCGCTTTGGCCGAATTCGCCGACCGGTTCGGGCTTCCGGTCATGGAGACGGTCGCCGGAAAATCATCATTGACCTATGACGATCCGAATTTTGCAGGACCCATCGGGGTATTCGGAGAGCGCGCAGGGCAGCCCGTCGCATGGGAGGCCGATGTCGTCCTCGCGGTGGGCACCCGTCTTCAGGACTTCAGCACCGAGTCTGGCACCGTCTTCAAGAACCCCGACGTCCAGCTCGTGAGTGTCAACGTCGGGCGGTTCGATGCCCTCAAGCGCGGCGCGCTGCCAGTGATTGGCGATGCACGGGAAAGCCTCGCCGAGCTTGCTGCCGAGCTCGACACTTGGAGTGCTCCCATCGAGTGGCTTGAAAAGGCCCAGTCCGCAGCCGGTGACCAGCACGCTGAACTCGATCGACGGCAGGCCCCCACGGATACCGACCTTCCGACCTATGCCCAGGTAATCGGGGTCGTGAACCGTGTGGCCACAGTTGACGACTATGTCGTGGTGTCCTCCGGCGGCCTGGCGGGCGAGATCGTCATGAACTGGAAGAGCCAAGCCGTCGCAACATTCGACTGCGAGTACGGATTCTCCTGCATGGGATACGAACTGTCGGGCGCTTGGGGAGCGGCAATGGAGCGAGCCGTCACGCACCCCGGCTCCACTGTCTACGGCCTTCTCGGTGACGGCTCGTTCATGATGCTGCCGATGGATATCTACTCGGCAGCCCTGACCGGCACGTCCATGACGCTGCTTGTCTGCGACAACGGCGGTTTCAACGTCATCGAGCGTCTGCAACTCAACAATGGAGCAGCATCATTCAAGACGATGCTCGCTGACGTGGACCATCCCTCTCCGCCCTCCATCGACTTCGCAGCCATCGCAGCGGCGATGGGGGCGGACAGCCATCGCGTGACCGGCCTCGCCGAGTTGGAGACAGTTCTGCATGAGACGCACGGTGTCCCGGGTGTGCATGTCATCGTCACCGATGTTGCCCTGCATCAATGGAGTGAAGGCGGCTCCTTCTGGCAAACCGGTGTGCCTGAGATCAGCCACCGACCCAGCGTTGACCAGGCGCGGGCAGGCCTCATGGATGGCCTTGCCCATCAGCGTGCGCAGTGGCGCCGATAGAGATTTCATCCGCTCTGCACGACCCAACCACCACCTGAAGGAATGCCTATGAGCACGCGAATCACCCACTGGATCAACGGTCGCCTCTGGGGTGGCACCGCGGAACGCACCGGCGATGTCTACGATCCCGCAACCGGGAAGGTGACCAAGTCGGTCGACTTCGCCTCCCGCGCCACTCTTGACGAGGCGGTCGCGGCCGCAAAGGAAGCGTTTCCGGGATGGCGTGACACCTCCCTGACCAAGCGCACTCAGATCGTCTTCGCCTTCCGCGAGCTGTTGAATGCCAACAAGGAGAAGGTCGCCGCGCTCATCACTGAGGAGCACGGCAAGGTTCTGTCTGATGCCCTCGGTGAGGTCACTCGCGGCCTCGAGGTTGTCGAGTTCGCCTGTGGAATCCCGCACTTGGTCAAAGGAGGGTTCTCGGAGGGCGTCTCCAGCGGAGTTGACGTGTACTCGATCCGTCAGCCCCTCGGAGTGGTGGGCATCATCTCGCCCTTCAACTTCCCCGCCATGGTGCCGATGTGGTTCTTCCCCATCGCCATCGCTTCAGGCAACACCGTGGTGCTCAAGCCGAGTGAGAAGGATCCGTCGGCATCGATGTACGTCGCCGAGCTGTGGAAGGAAGCCGGGCTGCCTGACGGCGTGTTCAATGTCGTACACGGCGACAAGGAGGCTGTCGACGGGCTCCTGGAGAACCGGGACGTCAAGAGCATCTCGTTTGTCGGCTCCACGCCAATCGCCCAGTACATCTACGAGACGGGGACCAAGAACGGTAAGCGAGTGCAGGCGCTTGGCGGTGCCAAGAACCACATGCTGGTCCTGCCCGACGCTGACCTCGATCTCGCCGCTGATCAGGCCATCAACGCCGGCTTCGGCTCTGCCGGTGAGCGCTGCATGGCAATCTCCGTCGTTCTGGCCGTTGACCCGATCGGCGATGAACTGGTCGCCAAGATCGCCGAGCGGATGCCGGCTCTGAAGGTCGGAGATGGCCGGCGCGCCTGCGACATGGGGCCACTCGTCACAGGGCTGCACCGCGACAAGGTGAAGTCCTACATTGATGCGGGAGAGGCCGCGGGCGCGACACTCGTCGTTGACGGCCGCACAGGTGACGTCGATGGCGACCCAGAGGGCTACTGGCTCCTACCCACGCTCTTCGACAACGTCACCACCGACATGACCGTCTACTCCGACGAGATCTTCGGCCCGGTCCTGTCCGTGGTGCGAGTTCCGTCCTTCGAAGCTGGCATGACACTGATCAACGACCATCCCTATGGAAACGGCACGGCAATCTTCACCAACGACGGAGGTGCCGCACGCCGCTTCCAGAACGAGGTGGAGGTAGGGATGATCGGTGTCAACGTGCCGATCCCGGTCCCGATGGCCTACTACTCGTTCGGCGGTTGGAAGGCCTCGCTGTTCGGTGACACTCACGCCCACGGCTTGGAGGGCGTGCACTTCTTCACGCGCGGCAAGGTTGTGACCAGCCGCTGGCTCGATCCCAGCCACGGCGGAATCAACCTAGGCTTTCCCACTCAGGCCTAGGAGGACCTCATGACCACGACTACTTCTTCTTCGTCTCCGCTCCTCCGGATGGCAGAGACCACTCCGACAGTTCTCTGGAATGACTCGGCCGACCCGCGTGAACTCAGTGAGGCGATGAGTTGGGGTGCAGTCGGAGCGACCTGCAATCCCGTTATCGCCCTGTCGGCCCTCAAAGCCGACCGGCCCACATGGGCAGCGCGAATCGAGGAATACGCGGCCGAGCACCCGACCGCCACCGAGGACGAGATCGGCTGGGCCATGGTCAAGCGGTTGTCCGTTGACGCTGCGAAACTCCTGATGCCCGCTTTCGAGCGCTACGAGGGCATCAACGGGCGTCTTTCCATCCAGACTGATCCGCGACTGCACCGCGACAGCGCGGGGCTGGCGGCGCAAGCGTTGGAGTTCAACGCTCTCGCCCCGAACATGATCGTGAAGATTCCGGTGACGGCCGCGGGCATCGACGCGTTCGAGGAGGCGACGTATCGAGGAGTGAGCATCAACGCGACTGTGTCCTTCACCGTGCCTCAAGCCGTCGCGGTCGCGGAGGCCGTCGAGCGAGGGTTGCGGCGACGTGAGGCTGAGGGCCTGAACATCAGCCATATGGGTCCTGTGTGCACCATCATGGTCGGGCGCACCGACGACTGGATGCGTGTATCGGGAGAGAAGGCTCAGGTCACGGTCGATCCGGGCATCACCGAGTGGGCCGGCGTCGCGGTCTTCAAGAAGGCCTACCACATCTACCAGGAGCGCGGCTATCGCACGCGGCTGCTCTCGGCCGCCTTTCGCAACCACATGCACTGGAGCGAGTTCATCGGCGGTGACGTCGTCATTTCGCCACCCTTCGGCTGGCAGAAGCGCTTCAACGCCAGCAGCATCGAACCATCCCACCGGCTCGATGATCCCGTTGATGCGCGCATCATTGAGGATCTCTACGACAACTTCCCCGAGTTCCGGAAGGCGTATGACGAGGACGGCCTCACACAGGAGGAGTTCAGCACCTACGGAGCCACTGTGCGCACACTGCGTCAGTTCCTCCAGGCCACTAATGAACTCGAGGCATTCGTCCGCGACGTGCTTCTTCCGAACCCCGACAAGTAGGCGTGATGGAGGCCTCCCGCGGGAGGCCTCCATCATCGGTCGGTCAGGGTCGTCTCGAACGTGTACGAGTCAGCTCGGTAGGCGTGCAGACCAAATTCGACTGGGCGCCCCGCATCATCAAACGCTGTGCGCTCCATCGTGAGCAGGGGTGAACTCTTTCGGAGCCCGAGGAGGCGCCCCTCCTTCGCCGTGGCTGTCTTGGCTCCGATGCGCTGACGGGCGATCCGCATGTGGATGCCCGCTCCTCGGAGCAGTTCGTACAGACCTGCCTTTTCAAGGTCCGCGGCGGTCGCATCTATGAGGCCTACGGGGAGCCAATTGCGCATCAGGGCCAGGGGTTCGTCGCCCTCGAAGCGCACTCGCTCGAGGTAGAGAACTTGAGATGTCGAGGAGATCTGGAGCGCCGAGGCCACCTCAGCGTCAGGTCCGACAATCTCGTGGGCAACCACATCAGTCCGGGGTCGTCGACGCCCGTGCGTAAGATCGTCGTAGAGACTCGTCAGACCGAGTTGCCGACGAACCTGCCCATGCACCACCTGAGTCCCCACACCTCGACGGCGGACGAGGAGGCCCTTGTTCACGAGTTCCGAAAGCGCCTGACGGACCGTTGGTCGACTCAGCCCGTACTTCTCGGCAATCTCGATTTCCGTCGCGATGCGGTCGCCAGGCTTCATCTCGCCACCGGCAATCGCCGATTCGAGTTGCTGCGACAGTTGGTAGTACAGCGGCACGGGACTGCTGCGGTCGATCGTGAAGTCCAGACTCATTGGGCAAGACTAGCGAGCCATGTTGGGACGCTATTATGTCTAGACATTAGGGCAAAGATTGACTTGCGCCAGAACGCTCGGAAGGATTGACAGGTGGCTCCCGTCTTCGACGTTCTCTCGATCGGCCGTGTCGGTGTCGACATCTACCCCTTGCAGACAGGTGTCGGCCTCGAGCAGGTGGAATCGTTTGGCAAGTACCTCGGCGGTTCGGCCACCAACGTAGCCGTAGCTGCATCGCGACTCGGTCGTTCAACAGCCGTCATCACGCGCACCGGGGAAGACCCTTTCGGGCGCTTCATCCACCAAGCTCTGACCGGGTTTGACGTCGACGATCGCTTCGTATCGGCTGTCGCTGGCCTGCCCACTCCTGTCGTGTTTGCGGAGATCTTCCCGCCGGATGACTTTCCCCTGTACTTCTATCGACTCCCAAAAGCCCCGGATCTGGAGATCAGAGCAGAGGAGCTCGACATTGATGCCGTGGTCAATGCAAAGGTCTTTTGGGCGACTGTCACAGGACTGTCGGCCGATCCGAGTCGCTCAGCACACTTCGTCGCGTGGAAGGCTCGGGACCGTTGCCACCACACGATTCTGGACCTTGACTTCCGGGCGGCCTTCTGGGATCGACACGAGCACGCCAGCCGTGAGGTCCAGCGAGCCCTGCCGTATGTGACCGTGGCCATCGGCAACAAGGAGGAGTGCGAAGTCGCGACTGGTGAGACTGACCCCGTCAGAGCCGGACGCGCCCTGCTCGACATGGGCGTGGAGTTAGCCATCGTGAAGCAAGGTCCTCTAGGTGTCATGGGGATGACCACTGACGAGCTGGTGACAGTGCCCCCGATTCGTGTCGACGTCGTCAATGGCCTAGGTGCGGGAGATAGCTTCGGAGGTGCCATCTGCCACGCACTTCTGTCGGGGTGGGATCTCGAACGCACGCTTCGGTTCGCGAATACGGCGGGTGCCATCGTGGCCAGCAGGCTTGCCTGCTCTGGTGCCATGCCCTCCGAAGGTGAAATTGAAGCACTCCTAGAGGAGCAGGCATGACTGTTGATGTTGCCGCGAAACTCGAGGGCTTGCGAGACCTCCGCGCGCGGGCACCTCAGGAAGTCCGACGCCTCTTTGCCGAGCGCCGCCGGCGGGCACTCCTCGGTGCTGATGGACGCCTGATGCTGGTCGCAGCAGATCATCCCGCGCGGGGGGCACTCGCCGCGCGCGGCGATGAGATCGCGATGGCCAATCGTGATGACCTGCTCACGCGGCTCCTCGTGGCGCTGGAGCAACCCGGCGTTGACGGGGTCCTAGGGACGGCGGACATCCTTGAAGACCTCCTAGTGCTCGGCGCACTGGACGGCAAGGTCGTCATCGGTTCCATGAACCGGGGTGGTCTGGCCGGCGCGGCCTTCGAGTTTGATGATCGTTTCACCGGGTATGACGTCCCGACCATCATTGAGGGAGGCTTGGACGGCGGAAAGATGCTGTGCCGAATTTGCCTTGACGATCCCGCCACGGTGCGCACACTCGAGGCGTGCAGTTCGGCCATGAGCGGCCTCAACCAGGCTGAACTCATGGCGATGGTCGAACCGTTCTGGTCCCGTCGCGCCGAGGGGCGGGTCACCAACGATCTGTCTGCCGAAGCTGTGATTCGATCCGTGGCCGTGGCATCCGGCTTGGGCTCGAGATCGGCCCACACCTGGATGAAGCTTCCCGTCGTCGAAAGGATGGACGACGTCATGGGGGCCACGACGTTGCCCACCCTGATTCTGGGCGGGGACCCTTCCGGAGATCCTGAGATCACCTACGAGGCGTGGCGACGTGCTCTAGGGCTTCCCGGAGTGCGAGGACTCGTGGTGGGACGAGCCCTTCTCTACCCGCTTGATGGTGATGTCGCAGCAGCCGTCAACATCGCGTCGAGCATGGTGCACGATGGACAGGAAGGCTCTGAGAGAGGAACGGCATGAGCACAAACAGTCAGCACTTCCGGCCGAGCACGGCTGACACCGGACCCGGTATCAAGGTCGACATCGACCCGCAGAATGCGGGCTGGGGCTGGTCGGGACTGCAGGTCGTGGAGCTTAAGGCCGGAGGCTCCTACGCGTTCAATACGGGTGACAGTGAAGTCATCGTGCTGTCCCTCGCGGGCTCCTTCGATGTGGTCAGCGGCGAGGACACCGCGCATCTCATCGGACGCGACAGCGTGTTCACGGGTGTCAGCGACTTCGTCTATGTCGGTCGCGGACGCAACGTCACGGTGTCATCCCTTGGTGGAGGACGGGTGGCGCTCCCGGCTTCACGCGCTCGCCGAGACCTGCCCTTCCGGTACATCCCTGCCACGGATGTTTCAGTCGAACTCCGTGGCACCGGAAACTGCTCGCGACAGGTGAACAACTTCTGCACCCCTGACACCTTCGAGGCTGATCGCATGATCGCCTGTGAAGTCCTGACTCCTTCGGGCAACTGGTCGTCCTACCCGCCCCACAAGCATGATGTCGAGCGTGATGGAGAGACGTCCCTTGAGGAGATCTACTACTTCGAGGTTGGCGAGGGTCCCGACGGACCAGGCATGGGCTACCAGCGGGTCTACGCCTCTGATGACCGGCCGATTGACGTCCTCGCTGAAGTACGCACGGGCGATGCTGTGCTCATTCCCCACGGGTGGCACGGACCATCGATTGCCGCACCGGGATACGACCTGTACTACCTCAACGTCATGGCGGGTCCCGGTGAGGAACGGCTCTGGCTGATCTGCGATGACCCTTCACATGCGTGGGTACGGCAGACATGGGAGGGCGGCGAGGTCGACCCCAGGCTGCCGTTGACCTCAGCCTGACGGCGGCGGGAAGCGTCCCGGATGAAGCCGGGGTCGCTAGGCCAAGTGAACGACCTCGTTGGTCGAGTCACTTACACGGGCAGCATCGAGATTCTGCAATGTGGGAAGAATCGAACGGGCGGGGACGGGGTACTCCCCCTCCCCGCGCCATGCCGCAGCGAACTGCGTGTAGTAGTCCTGATAGGCGCCCTGCTCGGAAGGCACTCTGACCGTCCCTGCATCGGTCTTGAGTATTCCCAAAGCATCTTCGGTGGCATAGCCCCAACGGGTGCGTTCGCCCCATGCACAGCTAGACAGGGGCGCACGCCGGAGTGGCTCCCGGCAGCCGAGACCGATTCCTCGCGATCAT